>Ga0126342_10003920_pt1 | contig 24992 bp, 23 predicted proteins | sample Cyp1metagenome_FD_92528 | JGI IMG/M metagenome (GOLD analysis project Ga0126342, IMG submission 92528) | Coral microbial communities from Lord Howe Island, Old Settlement Bay, Australia - Cyphastrea 1 metagenome | ecosystem: Host-associated > Invertebrates > Cnidaria > Coral ...
CAAAAACGCACAAATTTCCCTACAGGCGAGGATTTAGGGTCAGGCGGGATTTCCAGGGTCAGGCAGAAAAATAGGTCAAAACCCGCTCGGGCTCAAATTTTAGCCTGCGGTGGCTATAGGTATGAATCCCACTTTATTTTGCTATACTATGCTATGCTAATATAGGCCTCTGATCCTTGAACTTCTCATAGAAAGCACAAATGTCGCCAAAGGCAGCGGATCAAACCGCTTTGTGAGGGATTGGGGAGAACTTCTTGCTATGTTTCTTTCATGTCATATATTGTTTGCTTATTTATATATATATATATAAATACATATATGTATATATGTAAAAAAAAACAGCATATATATATACCTAGAGATCCGAAACAGCCACAAAAAAGAGTACCCTTTTTTTTTGGTACGATTTCAAGATTTCAGTACGTTCCCCACTAAAAGTGCTCGTTTCAAATAAAAGTGTTCGTTTAGTTTGTTCATGAAAGATACCATCATATATATGAAGTATATTTATAACTTAACCCCCACAAGCCCCTGCTATCACCAGCTGCTACCACACCAACTTCGAGATCTTTCCTCCATCTGGCTGCCGGGCTCCCAAGTCTTGACAAGGAGGTCAAGGAACCATAAAATTCTCAGAGATTTATGAAATTGAATTCTATTATATAATTACTAGGGAAGTTGGGATGGCCTTTTATGATTCCCCTGGTGGATCCTTGTAGCTGGAACTGAAGATGCTAATCCACTGCCTGCGGTATAGGCCTAAGCAACGATCAATGGTTCTTCGGGCAGTGGTGGCCGAGTGAGTTCTTCGACTCACCCGGCTCACCCGCCCTATAAAATCCTCATCGGACCACGTCATGTTGATCGCTGGATTTAAAATCCACTCGCACTCAGGAATCATCAGCTGGTGTTGTATGTCAAGCCTAGGAAGATTTGCTCAAACAAAGTTTTCATGGAACCATAAAAATTAAAAAAGTCACAAAAAATACTGGTAGTACGGCTAACCAACACAACTATCAATACTTGTCAACAAGCACTATGTGGGCTAACATATGAACTTTTGGACGGACCTGGTAGCCATAGAACCCTGCTTTGGAGCACAGGGATGCCAGTGTCGAGTAACCATCCTGAGGGGCATAAGGACATCGGTTTAGAAATACCAATGGCTGGGGACCAATCATATTTTTAAAATCAAGTGGGAAAATAAAAAGTAGAACTTTAACACTTGGAGCCTAGGAACACTTAATTTCCATCCATCTACCACCAGCTGTTGGGCCACAGCACGGGGTATCCAAATCCCTTGTCCATAAATGGTACGCCAGAATGAATCGCTAGCACAAACGCTGCACTTGACCACCGCCACAATGTCTCTGAAGACCCCATCCTGAATGGTTTCCATCTTAAAGGTGAGATATGTGGTACCCAAACTGATGGTCATCATAAATTATCATATACATAGCATAGGCTATATAAGATGATTTGGACATAGGTAACCCTGCCAAAATTCCATTCGGTCCATGGATAGTTGTTGCATTTCTTCGGCTAACCAAGCACCAAGAACAGCTGCATCATGACCTTTACCAAGGCCACGTGGAAATTTGTTCAGCCTTAGTTTGGAGATGGTAATGAAAGAATTGTTTCATGAACCTCCCCTCTAACCCCATTATTATTTAAGTAGGCTGATCTGTTTTCGGGGTAACCAGCTAAGGTTCTGTCAATTGCACTATCTCAAACATTTGGAGGGCCACCACTGCAAAACAAATGAACATATCTCAACTTCAATTGTTCTATGGTCATATTGAGGTGTCAAAAGCCAACTAAAATTCAAAGAACAAGGAACGAATTTTGGGGGAGTTTGAAGGTCGAGTAATCAAATTCACTGATGCTAGTGTTCTTCTTCCGTGCGTTGCAAAAGGCAATGAAGTTTGAATAGGCATTCTGAAATCGATGGGGTATTGATCCATTTCCAAAGTGCCCTGCCCGGCATAGAATTATGATTGAACTGGCCAAGAAGTCTTTGCCAACACCATCTATTGCAAAGGTATGGGCTGGATCGATTTTGATGTACTTGGTGCAATCTCCCAACGGCAGATCCCTTAAAGGGCTTTTCACCCCTTGCTTGAAGGGGTCTGGGTTTGTCGCATCCGGTGTCAAGGCCTTGACAACGCCTTTGACATCCCACCATTCCTGGGCAAGGCGTGAATCGGGGGTGGAAACTTGGCTGGTTCAGGTGATAAGGCTAGGCATCATACAATAAGATCTATTGCTGCTACTATGGCAAATGATATGTAGAGGGTATCTGACTTGGCTCATGCAATATTCATATGTTTATCCACGGTCCCGAAATTAAGACATATAAAAAAAATGATAGTTTTTTTGATAAGGTTCCCTGACATCGCATCTGTGGCACTTGTCACGGCAGTTAAACCCACAGTTTAGGGAATATGCTGATCGCAAGAATGGCCAGTCTCCTTTTGTTGCAATCATCACGAACCTGAAGTGATGTGAAGTCCCCTTCCAAGAAACCTCGGATGTTGAATCGTCAGAACACAAACTCTTGTGCCAATCCATTGGAAACACTAGATGTCCATATATCTTCCAACTGGTACACTGCAAAAATGAAATAGATACACAAATAATGGTGGAGAAACTGTCAGACCGTTTGTCTCTAGATCGATCAAATCGTCCGTGAGAACTTGCAAGAGTTTGTGGAAAGTTTTCTTCGAGTACGGTGATGGCAGGACGGTGAACAGCAACCTAGTGCACATCGAAGGCCTGGGCTGTGGCAAAAATCGGGAGAAGAAATTGTAAGTTGTGAAGTTGACTCCCAGGCCCCATAAAAGTAAATCATACATCAAAAAAAATATATATATATATATATTAGCCGGGTTATGTTCAAGGAACCCTTGCATATTGGTTCTGTTTCCACAAAGCGGCATGATGGGTTGAACTGATGTAACCATAATTGGGTTTTTGCATTTTCCACGGCCTTCATCACCATGCACCGCTATTGGGATTGTGTTTGCCCATGAGCTCTCACATCTACCGGGCCCCGCAAAGAAAGGCAAACTGGGATCAATAACCTGGTAGTTTCGCCAGAATGTAGTCAAATCTTCTCGAAAGGAACCAGCATCATCCAAGGACTTTCCGCCGAGGAAAAAATGACCTCCATAGCTGAAAATTGTTTTAACCCAATCTACCATTCGTAGGACTGGATAGTTGGTCAGAACTTGATGCACTCGTTTCCTGGATGTTCGGATCCAGCACGGTACTGTGCTGACTTTGACAGGCAATTGGTTCCCATTGTTTCTAATCAGGTTGTGGAGATTCTCACACGCATGAGGGTCCTTCTTCGATTTGGCACATTTTGCCATTCGCTTCAGAAGAGGATCAGAAATGCCTCAGAGACAGAGAAGACACACTAAAAGAATCTCTGGGCTGGTGGTGGCCATATATGGGGATCACAACACAAACCCAAACATGGTGAATTTCTATGTCGTTTGAAATTTTCAAATACCGAGTTGCCATGTTTTTTCAACTTGTTGGTGGCCACTCGAGCTAGCCGTGTAACTCGAGCAGCTGTTGCAGCCTTAGGTCGAATGCTGACACTTTTATAATGTATATATTACGTCTATGGATATGCAGGATGCCATCTACATATTATGTTAATTTATGTTATATTATATTATATTATACTTCAATATCCATATAATATTCATATGGTTAACATTGGTTAATCACAGCTATTGTCAAGATCAAGCACTTGGTCAAGAAACACCCTCCTCAAAGCCTGTCAAGAGCTCATCCGCCAGGTTGGAGTCATTGTCGCTGTTGGAGCCTGTGCAGCAGGAGCCAGCAACCCTGCAGGGAGGAAGGGAAAGTAACCCAGCCTTCATGATCTTCACGGTTGTCACGGGAAATGATCAAATCATCTCGAGATACACCTGCGTGGGGAATTATAGATCTCCATGGGGCATGTTGTCAATTCACTCAATTTCTAACAATGCACTTCCGCTACTCCTTTTGTCGCACATGCTGCGTTGATCCCATGTCCAATCAAATGTCAAGAGTCAGGATTTGTAAGCCCTGCAATCCTAGGAAGCTGCTACGTGCCAAGTGAAATACCCTGGGTATTCCGCACCCAAAGCAAGGTGGCAACTTCTAATTGCAAGGATAGGTAATTAGTGGGTGTGGGAATTCCAACACCTGTCCCAAAGGATACCAAAAAGAAATCCAACATCATCAGCACTACGCCTTCTTCACAGGCTTAGGTGCTTTCGCACCCCCCGAACCCGATGGCTTGGACTTTGCCACTGCCGGGGCTTTCTGCTTAGGAGCCGACTTTGCCTTCGGTGCCTTCGAGCTCTTGATGGTCCTGGCATCGCTGAGGCGCTAAATGGAGGGTGTCTGGTGGGGTTGACAGGGTTGACACTGTTAACACTGTTAATGATTTGATTCGACCAGGTTTCAGTCCTGGATCTCACAGCTAGGTTATTCAGTGCCACATCCGTCTTGGTCGCTTCAGCACACAGCTTCAGAATATCCTTCTGGACATCCGGCCTGCCAAGTGGCTATAGTAATCCATTATTCCATGATTCTGGCGACACATGTGTTTCAGCTAGTTTCCAGTGTCTTGATCTGAAGGGGTGCTGTTAGTCTAGAAGTTGGGACCAATCACCTGGACGTGCGGGTGGCAGCAAGTTCTGCTTGGTGCCCTTCCAGCTTCTCATAGATCGACTTCAAGTGGTTGACCTGGATCTGAATCTGCTTGGCCATCCTGAGCGGGATCAATTTAGAGTAAGGGGTACTGTTTGATATAAAACTGTTTGAATTCACTATGTAAAGCTGTTTGAATTTTCTAAAGAAGCTCATGGTGGTAAGTTGGAAGTCTAAGTCCTGAACTCTGCTGCTTGGCGGCTGGGATTTCCATTGAGTTTGTCCTATATGCACCACGACGTCAGTGATGTTTGAGGGATTTGGAAAAACAGAAATTTAACTATGCACTGTGCTTTTGGTGATACAAATATGAGATTGTTTAAGAACCCCGGTCCAGAACAGCAGCGGACTGGTCAATCTTCCGTCCACAAACTTCAACCCACTGAGGCAGGATGGTCAGGGCACTGGCATTCTCCTGCACCGTCGGAAAGACCAGCCTAAGCTCGTCAGGATAAACAAATTTCCATGGTGTGAAATCCAGGATAGAAATTATGAAGGTGGCCTACCTACCTTAGACTTAGACATCGTTATAGATCATTATAAGATATTACAAAGTAAAACCATGGCAAGAAGCTTGAAAGACCCTGAGTTAGCAGCAGCCTGATCTTCAGGCGTGACTGCATCTTCGCCATCCAAATTGGATCTCAAGAGAGAGAGGTTCGAACCGCTGGGGAGTTCGTCCGCCATGAAATCACCATTCGGGTCCTTAGCCGCTAAATACCGGCGTAGGAACATGTAGGAACCATGAGAATAACTTCAAAAAATATCAAACAATTGGAGTGAAAGACACATGCTTTCTTGTTAGATTTCCTAAACCTGGGCATGGTTCTTCGACTTCCATGTGCATAGATTGCTCAACAGATTCTTCTTGAACATGGTCATATGAGAAGCCATCTTCAAGGACCAATTTGGCTTCCTGTTCTCCATGCATGCTATTGGTCCTCAAAAGGTTTTGTTTGGCTGCCCACTCGAAAGAGGTGTCCGCCATCTTCCTTAGGAAGTGCAATCACATATCCAGATTATGAGGTTTATCAAGATCTTTTGGAATGTCATTCAGAACCAGCGTGTAAATGCTATTCAATGCTAATCTATGCAGTCATCTGAGGCCTTGTCTTGGTCCATGAGAGATGGTTCATCAAGTAAAATTTGGTCACCCACTTTCCCTCCTTCCGGTGCCCAATGGTCTTCCGCTGGGTTTTTTTCAAAGCTAACTCCACGTTGCTGAAGTCCATGTTGTTCTGGATCATCAACTGTTTGAGCTTGTTTCCTGGTAGCAAAGCATAGCGAAGGAGAGTGATAAGAAATACTCATCGGAGGTCCCCATGAATGATTCTTATACCATGTCTTTCCCTAGCCAATTTCAAGACTATAGCTGAAGAGGCACTGGTGTGCCGCCGGTGTGCATATGGTAAGTTATGATAAGTTGTGATAGGACTTCTCAAGAGCTACAAGTTGTCAGAAGGATTCTTTTAATGCCTAGGTACGGCCATCCTTAGTCTTCCACATTTGCAAAGCAGCCTTTGAGCAAGCACCCTTCTTCAGAACACAGTGACGGCGAAGCCTGAACAAGAGGATGTACGTTATGGCTGTAGGATTGAATCAGTGGCCATAAATAAACTCATAGCAATTTCACTATGAAGAGTATGGGATAATATTCAGCTGGGTAACTTCCAGTACAAAGCATCTTTCTCATTCTTCTCACTGGTCACCACATTCGCCCCAACCGGCTTGGTGCTGGCAGGCTCTGCTGGTGACTCGACCTCACCTTCAGGCATGGCCTTCGCTTCTGGTTCTAGGTCAGATTCAGCAAGCGCCATGCAACTATGGGCTTTTCGAGTTTCTGGGGTCTGGGCATCTTGCAACTCCGGAGTGAAGTCAGTCAGAGTTTTTCCACATGGACTTTTCGGGGTTTCTGCTGCGGGCCCCGGCACATACTCTCCCGTGGCGTGGGCTATGCTAGGAGCACCTGCCCAAGATTGGTTGGAATTAGGATTTGGGTCAATGCAATACAGCGCATATCAATTGATTCTAATATGAACTATAACCATTGACCATTGTTATCCATTGTCAAATGTCCATCACAGACACACCTTCCACCATTTCCACCTCAGACTCTTCGGGAGGCTCTCCACATTCTTGGAGTTCCTTCCGCAAAGCTGCAAGCTTCTCTTGCTGAACCTGAAGAAGGGATTGAGGCAAGGATGGTGATTTGAGATGGGCAGGACAGGCTAATATGTATATAACCACTTCAACTCATGCATCATCATTTTATGTTTAAGCTTAGTAGCCCGAATCAGTTCGTCGATGTCTGCAGGTTTCACATCTTGAGGCCCGTTGGTATGTTGACCAAGCATATCGGCACCAGATACCAAAGTTTGGCAAGAGGCAAGCCGAGTGTCAGACATGAAGGGGCTGACTATCAGAATGCTAGAATTGAAATGCTGCTCAATACAGATTTTTTCACTTTCCACATGAACTGTCAAATGGTTTCCTCCGAATATGTTTGGAGTCCGAACTCCTAACATGTCCAACCCATAAAAACTACGAAAAGTGTTCGAATCAATTTCCGAAACAGACACTTTTTGAAATTGCGCCCGAGTTGCGCAAAATTGTGCCCGAGTTGCGCAAAATTGCGCCCGAGTTGCGCTCCGTTTTTTCCCCGACATGGTGCAAAAGTTGTACAAAACAGAAAAACAGACCGAATCGAAATTAACTCTGGTCCGTTTTTGTCGAATTGACCGACTTTGACACAAAATGGTCTATGCGAATTTTGGACAGCTCCTTATGTCCATCAGGACTTTTGAATTTCTGCCTTGGATCCCACCAAACAAGATTCATCCCTCAATAAAGAACCAAACCCAGCAGAATGACAAGCTATAATTACACACACACGATCATATAACCCATATGCCACCACAGTGTCCCACTCTTTGTAGAGATCCCTCATGACCGGAGCCCACTCGTCGGGGATCCTGCACAGGGAATGCAAAAAGGTGTTCCCTTTGAGGCCTGCAGGGTATATCACTGGTGGAGAAATGGGTTAGGCTATAAAATTAAAATATTATAACTGACATCACCACATGAATGCTTTCCACTCCCCAAATGGTCCTTGTATGGCGACACTTGTAGAGGTATTCAAACACTGGGAAAAGGTCAGCGTCACTCCAGGTATCGCCAAGTGGCATGTCACTAAACCATTCATGTGGGGCTTTCCCAGACTCAAGTGTTCGAGTGATTCGCAAATCACCTCTTGGTGGAAGCCTGAGTTCCTCCATATATACTTCATGAATTGATTCTCCAAGTTGCTCAGGATACGCCCTAGGCACGCAGATTGGGACCAAAGCTGAAATATGGTATATAAACATTTGAGAAATGTAACGGCTTCACATATTCTTCCTGTCTAGGGCCTAGGGGCTGGGTGCTTTTAAGAGCTTCTTTCTGGCCAACAAAGCGCTTCGAGCCGTCCTTGCCCATATACTTTCCTGGGCCATGAAGAAGCTACCCCCACAACTATAGTAATGCCATGAAGCACGGAAGAACTTGCAAAATAAAAATGAATCGAAATGAAATGCATATCCCTGCAAAGTCTTTCTTTTATCACCATGGGTCGTGTGGTCTTGACAGATGTTTTTGAATCTCGTTCAGTATGGGAGAGCCGCCCCTTATCAAGAAGAGACATACTTCGAAGGTTTCCCCAAAATACCGTTCTTTTGCTCGAAGGTGCACCGTGATGCAACATCCAGAATCGGGTAAAATATACCTTAGCTTTGTGACTTGTACCTGGTCAAAATTGAAACATGAATATCTATTGATACTTACGTTCAAGTCCTGCAGTTTCAACACTATAACCAAGTAACCCAGGCTACACGGTTGCAAAACCACTCAAACCGAGTATGGCGAAACAGTAGGCTCTGAGAGGGCTGTTCCACCAGGAAGAAGCAGCTCATAGATACAATCAACTGAAGGCATAGGGTCATCCTTAGATCAGCATTTATCATGTTGTTGTTCATGTTTTTTTCTATCAAGCTGTTCCTAAAGTAAAGATGTTGAACTCAGAAGGCAACCTAGGATCCGACTTACCATCAGATTTGCACCGGCAACAAATCTGTAGAGATTTTCATGCCCAAGTGGATTGATATATGATCGCCCAGAAGTGAATCTGCATGGGATACCCCAGCTGCTGCAGTCAGGTGCAAACAGGGCAAGGCCGCGAGGCGCCAAATTGAGCAGCGAGTACAGGCTCAACCTGGGCAACGGGTCATGCATGGAAGGAGGCTTACTTTATCTCAAGTCGTTTTTTTTTCTGAAGCTATATCTCGATCAAGTTGGAATTAAGATGCTGAAGGGTTACACGAAACCTGATACTGAGAGGAAATCCATGTTTCGCTCGGAATACGTGTAATCCAGCGATGCCACTTGGTGCCCCAAACTGTGCCTCAACTTGCACAAGATGATATATGTGAACATATATGAACTGTCTATGTTGGACATGTTGACAAGTCAAACAATTCGAGGTCTGACATGTTTCTCATAATTTGCAAATGAAGTGCAATTTTTGGGAAACACACCCCTGTCCACTAAATATTTCTACCAGGCTGTAACCACGATCGAAAGCCACTTCGGAGTTCCAGGACAGGAGTAAAACCTCAGGAAAACAGATGGGGTAGACAGAATTTAGAATTAATATTGGTGACTTTTTTTCACTGAGGAACAGTTTATTGACAAAACCAACCATTTGGAATTTAAGCATCCAACGATTCCAATAAACACCTCGCAGGTGAAAGGTGTCAGGGTCGTGTTAATTTTTTGTGATGTAACAGAATCGAAATCTGAAATCACAACATGACAAATCTGACCTTCGGTGCTTGGGCTTGGAATAGCGATCCCGTCAGTCTTCGGGTGGACGGGGCCATGATTTTCAAACACCTGATCCCTGGATCTGAAGCCAAATGCTTTTCGATCTTCAAATATGTTCAGCAAATAATGTGTTCAACTAAAAGGTCACAAAAGGTAGCAGCTATGGTATGCTGTAGGTTTCCCCGATCCCATTTCCAGTGCGACAGATGGAGGGTTGGCACCCGACAGGCTAGCTCTGATCTCCCAGCCAGACATCAGAGCTTGAAGGCTCACACCTGACGGGTTGAGCAGTGTTTTAAGTACCAAACCAAGGGCTGAACTATAGTACGATATATGATATTCAAATGGGGACCTAATATATTATATATTACATTGGGGAATGCAAGAACAGATCAAAACCCAGAACAGGCACGATTGATAAGATCTTTATCTCCTTCGCTTTTGAAGTGCCAATGGCAATCCACATGTGTCACGCTAACAGCACTGTGGCTGATCGTGCCACGTGTCCCCGAAACCCAAAGTGAAGCTTCATCTCCAAATAAAGATGATGTCAGATTTTTTTCATGTGAATCGACTAGCAAGAGAAGCTTTATTTTTTTCTTATTTGACATGGAGCAAGCTTCATAAGTCACCCCGATCACCGCTCACTGACTCCTCAGCTTCACTTCGCTTCAGCGTATGCCTAAGTGAGTCAAACTGCGTGGGATGTGAGATTATGTGTTGAAAAATTGTGTGATCCACTCACGTGTCGTTTGTTTTTAAAGTATCAAAAGCCAGTGCACATAATTTTTGAATGCAAAAAATGTAAGTCATGTTGCTGCTTTTGCAGCGGCCGTGGCTTCCTCCATCGAATGCCCGGCACGGAGAGCTTCGCCACGTGCTTTCTTGTACGCGCATGACTTTCTGGAAAGCATAGCCTTTCTCTCTGCCTCCCCATCCCCTTCCTCACCTTTCACAGCATTCCGTTTCTTGCCCTTTGTCTTGTTCACCTTCTCCTGAGCCTCACCTTTCACCTTGGCCTTGCTGCGTGGGTTCTTTGCATCTGGTGTTTTTGCTTTGCGTGTCTTGCTCTTTGCCTTTGCTGCTGCTGGTTTCTTTGGCTTCACATCAGTATCATTATCATCATTCCCATCAGTTCCTGACTTGTACTGCGCCTCTGCCTTACGCTTCAACGTCTTGGCTGCGGTCTTGTTGGTGGTCAATTGCTTGTCATCCTTTGCTGCATTCTTTCGGGATTTCCTGCTGCCCGCTGGTTCAACCTCAGCCCCAACCTCATACTCCAAGGTTTCCTCCTGTGCGCTTTCATCATGGGGAATTTCCTGGTCGCTTCCCTCTTGCTCCTGGCTTGCATCATCCTCTCCTTCATCCTCTCTTTCATCCTCTCCTTCATCCTCCATTTCCACCTTCCTCTTTCGAGTTGTCCTCTCTGTGGTCTTTGCTTGTCGTGCTTTGGCTGCTGCCTTCGACTTAGCTTTAGCCTTGGCCTTAGCCTTTGCTTTTGCTGCTCTTTTCTTTGCAGAAGCTTTCGGTTTGCCATTGGGTGCTGCGTTCTTAGCTGGGCGACCTTTCTTTTTGGGATTGCTGTTGGTCAAGGCTGCCGTTTGATCAGCTGGTGATGGGCTGGGTTCATTCTCCAAAGCTGCTGGAACCTCAATGGTTTCTTTGTCTTTGCTGCTGCTGCTGCTGCTGCCACCTACGTGTTCTGGTGCTGAGTCTGCTGGTGGACAATGCTTCTTCTTGCCTTTCTTTTGTTCTTGCTCGCTGTTTGCTGGCGCCTCTTTCTTCTTGCTGTGCTCATTTTTGTCTGCAGGGGTGGTTTTGTCATGGCATGCCGACTCCCCCATCACAAGCGTTTTTGAAAGTTTTTCACCTTGGAACTTCAGTCTCAACGTCTCTGAATCTTCTTTGGTCACAACTGCTTTGGGCGAAGGCTTCGCTGCCTACGCGCATGTATGCAAAAAAAATGCACGCTTCAAAATTTCACATACATCAAAAAAATGCAGTGGCGTCGACTAACTGATTATAAATATACAATTGCCAACATTGCTTTGGCTCTCATATAATTACTCGTGTATGATGAGCGATAATTTTCACAGCCATAAAGTAAGCCTCCACGGCTGCCACACATGCAGCTTCTTCTTCACCCATAGGCAAAGTGTCAAAGGCATCTTGACCTTATGCATGCTTAGACAAAAAACTGCGTAAGACCATAGCGTACCTTGTTTTGGTAAATCCCGCATGAGCTGTCAAAAAGTGCATTTCAAAATGCCAAATGGGAAGTAAATGGAAATGTGTGCAAACAAGAAACATACTTTCGTTTTCTTGGCCAACAAGTCCTTCAAAAGCTGCCTTTCTAGTGCCAAAGACTTGAGGATCTCCAAACGCTTGAGCTCCAGATTGGCCGTATCAAGTTCGGCACGTAGGGAAGTTGCCTTCTTCAAATCTTTCACAGGGGGTGGCACCGACACTGACTTCTCATTCACGCATGGCACCACCGGGGGTGGCACCGACACTGACTTCTCAATTTTCTCATTGGCATCAAAAGAAAGACTCTTGGGGCATGGGCTGACTTTTAAGCTCTCCAAAGCACCAAACTCGAAACAAGTTTTGCACATGGCTTCAGTTTCTATCAGCTTGTGGTTCGTAGTCTTATCATTGCAGTAGGCAAACCCAAGCACTTTGGGATTCCGATGATGTGCATGGCAACGGGTACATGCCCATCCACACTTCACAGGATCATGTCGGGACTCCTTCATTCCGGTCAAAGGTGACTCAGTACCTTAGGATATGAATCATGAATCAATGACATTTGTACGGTATGAATGCTAGAAACATCAGTGTGACATAATGTGACGAGATATATTGCATTCTGTACCTTACCATAACTTACCCATGTGGCCCGAGAGCCAAGGAACCCAATTAAAATGATTGCTGCCAAAGCCACACACACGAGGCGGCGGCGTCACAACGACTGACACAGATGGACTCCAAGCAAGGCTACCTGTCTCCGCAATGGGACCTGGGCAATTTGGGACCAAGATGGTGCAATTTATACCCCCAAGAAATGGATCGAGTTTCAAATGTGATGGCATCAAGAACATGACATCATGATTGCAACCAAAAAACCTGGAGCTGCACTTGGCTTGGTCACAACCGTAGGTGATGAGGTCGAGGTAAGGTTTTCCTATAAATGATTGAAATGAACATCGCAAGTCCAGCTGGATCCTACTGTATGTAAACAACTGGTTTCATCTCACATATGAATTACCTGCAGAAATATAGAAATATCATATAGAAATATCATATGGAAATATCATATTATAGATTGAGGGCTGTCCTTCTCCTCTTCAGCCGGTAGATCTACCACTTCATCATCACAGAACTCTTCCTCCGATTCCATGGACTCTCCAGTAGTGTCACCTTCGTCAGCCTGATCCTCTTCACGTTCTTCATCTCCTGTGTAGCTTATGTGTAGCATGTAGGTCCCACAGTATATTGGTGAACTTTGCTTTTATGAGAAAAGGGATTGTGGCCGATGCAATATGAATCATTGTTTATCCCTCCCAGTTTTCTGAAGTCCTTCAGTTGGAAATTGAATCCCAACGGCTTCACAAAGACGTCTGATACCCAACTCTCTGGGTGTGTGGGGTCTCCGTGCCACTTTGGCAAAGATGCTGATCAAGCGACGTAGTATCCAGGCTTCAGTCTTGATGTTACTGCCTAGGATACAATCGATTCAATTTTAAATGAAGTAGAACAATGTTGGACAAGTCAAAACATTCCAACCACCTATAGCTACGGAAAGTGACAAGTGAACCAACATAAATCAAATATTTTCCACTTAGCGACTCTTTGGTAGGGATTTGCCCCTGGGTCGAGTGAGATACAAGAACCGAGCCGTGAGATCGATCATGTGGGCGATGCTAGGTCGTGTGCCTCAGACAATGGAGCTGGATGGACCCATGTTATGGAGGCGCGGGTTTACCACGACAAAATTACCTAATTCACCAAAGCCAAAACATGCGCAGCATTTACTAGAACTATGGAACATATATATATATATATGACTGAAAAATTGCTTAAGCAAAGGAACCAAATTCTCGAACGACGGGTTCCAGCACTTCTGCATTGTCAGCCACACTTTCACGGGACAAAGGCAGAACACTGATGTCTGCAATTTTCCCAGTAGCCGCACGGGCTACCAAGCCATCAAGCTGCAGCCACTCTAAAAGAACTGGGCAATCCACACGTTGATCACCATCTAAGTCACTGCGACTGCCCGAACTCATCACAAACAACAGAGAAGGCTTCCCTGGGAAACCTAGTCTCTAAAGGAAACCTTGAAGCCAGTGCTGCCAAAAAGGTATAAATACATGTGGGCAAAGCAAGTGGTGTGGTTGAACAACAAACTGATCTTATGTAATTGGTTTAAGATCTGAGATCTGGCATTGCCAGGCCTTTGGAGACATGGAGAAGAAGCAGAACAATCAAATGCAGTACCTGGAGGGGCCAGTGGACTGCGTGCACTTGCACACACCCTGGGAATTCAAAACAAACAAATCATAGGCGCACCATTTGGGGAAGTCAGTGGTGCCCAGAGGCATTCTTGATATGGAAATGGCAACGGGACCCTTTCTGGCTCAGATTTCAGGTCGTTTAGCTAAAAGTGTTCGTTTTCAAGATTTTGGTTCGTTTCACCAATTCAGGTACGAACTTGCAATTAGTGTTCGTTTCAGGGGTTGAACACTTTTTTTTGTTCGTTTAGATGTCCAGGTATATATATATATATATGTATATATAAAAAGGATACCACAACTGACGTGTCTACTCATTGCAATTAATGTGATTTCCTGTCATGATCCAACGACATCTTTCCTCGGGTACAGATCAGATTTAGCGGATCTTCGCCGCTTTAGCCGCTTCGAAAACGCAGCCCGGGGGCATCCTCATCTGGAGCTAAGCCAACTCCAATCACCTCGCAAAACGATTGGGGCAACGTCCCATCGGGTCCCGGTTCCACCGGCCACCGGGAACATCTTGGCATTAAATCCCTGTGAGCCAAATATATCCCCAAAACTCAGATGGTGTTACAAAACATGAAAAATCCCACAATATACCCTCTGGTAAGCTGTCCCATAACTATAGAAAATCACAATTTTCAATGGGTAAAAATTGCCATGTTCAATAGTTTTTTGTATGTTTACCAGAGGGTAGTGGTCTCCCCCGTGCTGTGGTTTCGCACACCTTGCCCGTCAGGATGTCGAAGTCATGGTCCCCCTCGTCATCCAGGACCTTTAACACGCCATCGATCAGGAGTTCCATCTCACACCTTTAACACGCGTGTCATGGGAAAATCCAAGCAATGGTTATAACGGGATATTCATTGAACAATTGTGTATAAATATATATATATATATATATGTGTGTATATATATATATGTGTGTGTGTGTATGTTCAATCTTGCCTGTGGCATACAATATTCCAATGATTTAATTGGATTTCGAATCAATTGATGACCATTCATGATCAAATTGCATAGATATATATATATATATAATATATATAATTTATATATATATAATATATAAACGTGTTTAATGGATTGTTTTATGCTTGTTGAATGGTTTAACCAACAACTTTATGGGAATTTACTGAGATGGCATGGAGATGTAACCAACATGAATGGGATTTTGATCTGGGATCAGGGAATGTGTAGAGCGTAGAGCAAGAATAAAAACACATCACAGAATATTACAGACAGATATGGTTTATGAAGAAATCATTGCAGAATCGTAGATCTTAAACTCCCAGTCAGTGGTCCCAGTAGTTGCCATGGGATTCTTCACCCGATTTCAGTCACAAATCAGGAAGCTACCTGCAGCCACCTCGAAATCTTGTGGAGCTACACTGAGCTACTTCCGGTTTTAATGGTTCATAGTGGTTCTATGTCATTCTATATGTTTTGAAACTGATGTTTCCTTGCCAGCAAACCACTCACCTGTCAAATGATGGTGGGCTGCGTCAATTTTACGGATCGAAACGGTCACCAATGTCACCAACATTCAAACTCATTTTCTTACTGGTGCTAAGCGTAGGGAATGGATGGGTTGCTGGGGGTTGCTGGGATTATTATTGATAGTTAGCCAGTGGATCATTCCCGAAAATTCCCTACGTTTAGCGCAAGTAAGTCATGTTATTCTCATACATTCCCCATGATAAACCCATATATTCCCCATAAATGGAGATGGTTTTGGGGGCCATCTACCGACCTTCTACAGCCTTCAGCCAGATTCAGCCAGGGCTCACGATGGATTCCATCCGACCATAGATGGTGTAAGCCTCCATGGCTTCTTTGAACAAGTCCTCGTAGAAAGGGTCCGGCACTTCATCCAAACCATTGAGCCTTAGTATCATGCCACGAAAGGAATAATGCAAAAAAAAAACATGGAAAACAAACGGACATCATATTTTATATACAGTACACACACATATATATATAATAAAAACAATACATCCCAGGTCCCATGAAATCACAACGTTAATAGTCCGATACGTTGCGTGCCCATGCCAAACATGCCATGCCCGTGCCACTCATGGGACTCCCGGGAGTGTTCCTCCAATACTACCCCGTGCTGCACGATCAGAATCATTCTTCAACTTTTAACAACAAAAAAAAGTGATATCAAGTGACGAATGATGCCAAATCTCGCCAAAACATTGATGTTTTATATGGTTTTGTCGTCTTTGCTTCATTGCTCCATGTCTGTTTGGTGATGTCATATAACCACCTATTTCCGCCTTCTCGGCAGTGAGGCGATCAGTGAAAATGTCTGGTGAACACTCCCCCAGACAGCGCCGGGAAAAGAAGAACCAAATCACCGACGAAAAGCAAAGGCTGAGTCAAATATGTCGTTGGTTTTAGGTATACAATTTATATGCCATATCTGTAACTTAGAATGCCTCCCAGGTTTCCAAAGCCACATTCTAAGTTACAGATGTGGCATATAATACAATTGACATATCCCATTACATTCCCCATTATATCCCCTTCAATGCTCTTTTCTCCCCCATTATATCTGGGTAAATCCGCCTAAATGGTTGGTTCCATTATTATTCGCAATTGAACCACCATTTAAAACAAAAAAAACTATTATATAACCATTGGCAATGGACAATCCGCCAATTATATTATAGATGAATGTTACATAAACACCTCAATTTTTGATGGGGATTTCCCATTGCTGCCTGATTAATTATACTGGAGTTTAATCCAATTCAAACCCCAGTGAAACATCAATATGGTTGGCTATACCTCCAGTATTATCTCCATCATACATTCCCAACTTTCTATGGTTTGTATCGCAAAAAATCCCAAGATTCATGTGAGTACTACGGTGGATGGTTGCGAAATCCTGCATCACCTTGGGTGGTAGTTGAAACCCTATAAATAATGGGATCTTTACCACCTATCAACAGGATTTCCACCGTATCCCATTGCCATAACATCCATAACATTCCGACCCACAATGGTGCTACCACGTCTCTCACTTGTCTCGACCACTTCCAATGCTGTTTTGAAGCGCCGCGCCACTGTGGGAGCCATTACTGTGCTGATCCCAACCTGCGGAGACCATCGCCGGTTGCAGAGGTTTAACCAACAGAAATTGTGATTTCATTGGTCTTTACGGGTTTTCAAAAACCACATTTTGGACAACAGAATGGTGAATTGTTTCTATATATATATGTATATGATATTTTATGGGATATGGGGCTGTACAGGGATTCATGATGTTGTTGGTGCCCCATTTCGTTAGCGAACTTGGAAAACATAGCCCCACTTTCGCTAGGCTTGAAACAGGTATAGATACAAAATCCAATCATGTCAATGGGAATTTCAGGATCCTAAAATGGAGGTACTGTACCATATAAGGCCATATTTTGGGGGAATATTCCCTTACATAGGCCTTACATAGGCCTTATGTATGGTAGGTACCTCCAATTTAGGTTCCTGGAATGGCCATTGATCATGGTCAATGGATGTTAATGGTGGCTATAAACACCCTCATGACTTGGGGGAAGCATCCTGTGAAATCCGCTTTTTTTTAATACATGGTTTGGGGGACCGGGGTTGTATGGATTGTTGTATATACAATCCCTCCCAACCAGCATCACTTGGCTAAACTCCTGATCATCAAAGTCCAACTTCGACCTAAGCAGAAATCACCTTCCATAAAATAACGTGGCAATCACAAATCAGCCATTTGCAGATGGTTCACCTGTCAAAAGCCCTTATTTTCTGCTGCCAGTTTAGGTTTGCTGATGCTTAGCCTCATTTTGTTCGGGGAGCATTTCCGCCATCATATCAGTGGTCCTAAAAGTTTGTTTCTAAAATTGGCGACCACCAAAGAAAAGCCTAACAAAATGATATGTCCAAAATTCCAAAACTAGTGACCTGAATATTGCATTTCACCCTTCAGGTGCTGCAAGCACAGTCAATGCTACAAGTAAATCTGGGGTCCTGCTATGTTACTGCTTGTTTTTTTCATAAGGTAATTTCTGTTGGGGAGAAAGACTCAATTTTGGGACAAACCCACATCATACTGATCCTGTTGGTTATTTACTCTATATCCCATCCTGTTGGTTATTTAGTCTATATCCCATTTCTACTCCCCCTCATCTTCCAGTTACCTGTCTGTTAGGGGAACCAACCCCAAAATCATACAGTAAAATTACCTTATAACTTATAAACACCTATCTCAGAAGTACTTGAAAGGTCAGGGCCCGTAAAGTCCCCTTGGAATCCATAAGCCAAGATAGATGTGGAAAATCCCACCATTTGTAGACCATTTCCATAGAGAAACCATGGGCTTTGAACATCGATGAAAGTTTGCCCTCGGGAAGTCCTAGGGTACACCTTAATTGGTGGTTTCCTAAAATAGAGGTACCCCAAATCCTCCAAACTTAGACCATTTTGCACAGAAACTCATGGTTATGGGTTTTGGGGTACCCCCATTTTAGGAAACCCCCAATGATTGCGGAGGAAGAGTCCCTCAACCACTTAAAGTGATGCTTGGTCACTATTTCCCGCCTCAGTAAGCTCCAAGGAAGCATGGTATAGCATCAGCATCTGACGATCTAAGGGTGTTTCCTGGGGGATGTCACGGGGATGTTAAACTACCGAACTATACAGAACTTGAATTTGCAAACATGGCACTCTGGTAGTCAAACATGGCTGGCTGGAAAAGCCCTTATAAATTAGCATTTTTTTGGAGGGAAGTCATCAATAAATGGTGGATTTTCCACTGCCATCTTTGATGAAACCAGAAGGTTTCTATGGATTTTTTTCACCAACAAAAACTGGGTGGAGTTATTGCCATAATGAAGAAATGTAAAGAATAAGGATATACTATGATATACTTAGGATATGAATGGAACGTGTTGATGGCCATGTGACTTGGGATATCTCATGAAGTATTAAATCAACAATATGATATGGGAGCCTCGGGAGGAAAAAAGTTTAAACAAATGATATGCATCATTGGAGTGTGTTTTTTGACAAACCCTTTTCATTGGGATGTTAAACAACAAAACTTGGGGCTAAAATCTGACTTGCAACCCAAAATCCCCTTATGAGGAAAATTAAGTTTGAATGCAGTAAACGTGGGCTCCAGCTGCAAGCTTTCCGAAGGGCTGAATCAGTCCAGGCATGACTCATGGTTGAAACTCACGAGGGACTAAAACATGCAATGATATCCGATGACTACTTGGGTAATGCAGTGATCTTGGATAGACCACATGGTCACCTATCATATCTATCATATTATATTCCTACATGTTTTGGTAATACATAGAATCATTCGAATGTGTTCACCAAGCATTCACCAAGCATTCACCGGTTGAAGGCTATGGACCCAACATGACCCAACATAGCCACTTCGCTTCCAAGTTTCTGGCTCCAACAGTGGTTCACTCGCTTCAATGAGCGAAGTGAAGGGCTTGAAGCCCGCGTAGGACTGGCACGTGGCACGGAATCAGTGGCAATCAGTGGGAGATGGGATGCCCTGGCAGCGCTATGACCCTTGGGACCCCCAACAAATTGTCTGGTTGGTGATTGATGGTGGTTAATGGTGATTAATAGTGATTCATGATGGTTAATTATCTGGTTAATTATCTGGTTGGTGGTATACCTACCTACCCCTCTGAAAAATGGAGTTAAAGTCAGTTGGGATTATGACATTCCTAATATATGGAAATTCATACAATTCCATATATTAACCATGTATTTCCATATATTAACGATATATTTATGATTAACCAATATTAACAATGTTCCGAACCACCAACCAGTTGTTGTAATTTTGCGCTGAGTGTAGGTCCGGCGCGTTGGGCATTGGCGGCCCATGGCAAACTCCCGTGCCGACCTGGGTGGAACAGGACCACTTTCGGATGGTCTGGGCTTGTTTGACCAGTTGCCGCTCCTGGACATGGCAGGTGAGCCTGCACAAATGCCATGCTTTCTGAAAGCTGGGATTTTAAGATTTTCAAGTGATAAATGATTTTCAATGCGGAGGTATGCTGAGGCGTTTTTTCCTAGCAATCTAGGATTCCGACAAAACTCATTAGGAGCTGTTCCATCAATCGTCTAGACACCAACTGCTCCGCAGCATCTGTCCTCATCGTCGCTGTCGGATTTGGGCGACAATGGTCTTGGTGTCTCGAATGACGGCGTTTTGGCCTTGAAATCCGATAGCTGATGGGCACTTCTTGCCCTCAACATGTCTGGGGCAGCAATTTTATGGATGGTTAACATATTGACCTTGCATTGTTATGGAGGAATACATGGTTAGTTCATGCTTTGGGTTGAGGAGTTGGAATGGTATACCCTATAGTTTATGACATATTATGCGATAAATTTCGATCAACCTGGGCTGATCGGATTCAGCAAACAAACATTACCGTCCCGCAGTTGGCCAATCTCCATCAGTGACAACCACAAACTATGAAGACACACCTCACATTGGGGCCACAGTACATGCATAGCAACCCAAACAAAAATAGAAAAGTAAATTCTTATAGTCCTACTGAGATAGTCATGAATTGCTGTTCTATCTTTTTTCCCCATGTTCTTGGACAATTCCTTCAAGGCGACCTTAAATGGTTTGCTCAATCATGTATCCATTTAATATCACCATGTTTCATCATGTTTCTAGGTTTAAGTTGGAATTGACAGGTTAAGTATCAATTTGTTGGAGTGATGAACATGGAGAACATCCTCAATCTTCCATGTTTTTCCGCGTTAACTTGCATTGTCTTGCGCTGTTTTGGGGGTAACAAAACAGCAACATGTCCTGCAGATTAGTTCCGCCAGGTGGAGATGATCTTTTCCCCAATTCCCATCAGCGAATTGGTGTGGTCAAGTGGGGGTCGCTAAACTTTACCATCGCATGATGAAAGTGAACCATAATGGTTAATGATTGGTTAGTGAATGATGATTTGGCTAAATTTTACCATATCAAATAATGAGGCCAAATCATCATTCACTAAGCTGACATAAGGCTAACCATGGCTTTCCTGTGGGATAATTCCCCATCATTCCCCATCGTTCCTTCCAGTGAGATCCTCATAATTCACCGAGATAAGGACAGTGACATACTTAAGTCACCTTACCTATGAGATCCTATGAGATCCTTACTTGGAATGTGCATCCCACTTAGGATCCGTGGTTTATAACCCATACATTACACACACATACATATATATGTATATATATATAATATATATACACACTCATATAATCCCCAAAAAATAAGGGGATATACCATATATATATGTATATATTGTATATATATTGTATGTACAAAGGTTTTCCAGCCATTGACTTGACTAAGTGGGGCCACCCCCAATTAACCATCATTCCCATCCCAGGCTCGGTTCTCCACAATGTAGCGCCCTTGCCACGATTGGACAAGCGCGAGGAGGCGCGGGTCGTGCATCCTCGCTTCGCTGCCAATGAGAATGTCATGGGGAACAACTGTAGATGGGTGCAACATCCTGCACCAGTTAGGAACTATTGGGATTCCTATGACACACTGGAAAGAATGGGGTTATAACGGGATATGCAAACCATCGACCAAATGGTGCGGTGCAGGAATTCTTCCACTCAAATAATGATAATAAAAGAACATCTAATATCCCCAATATATCGAATGAAATTCTTGCTGAATTTAACATATCACCTGAAAAAAGGTCACATCTTGGATATGTCACGGACCGGAGGACAGGCTTGGGAATCATGATGGGGATTGTCATCTTCCGAAGCAACGTGTCTATAAGGCTTTCAGCTGAGGAAAAACATATTCATGTAACTTGTAGATGCGTGTCGATACTTACCATGGGGAAATGTGGCATAACTTTTGAAATAGGCACATTTATAGTAATAGACAAGATGGTTTATCATGGTTTATCGGTATATCTATGAAACATTGTGATTTCAGTTAATTTTTCATATCTATATTAAGTTGCCAAAGGGTAGTGACTTGTGGATCAGCGATGCTAATTCCAAACAAATCTTCTTGCTGCTGAACAACTCCTTGTAGAGTGTTTACACGTTACCTACCAAGGGCACGCTAGCAGAGTCAATCCCCAACCGTGCTTATTTGAAGGTCATTAAAAAAATCCAATATGCTCAATGTATGGACTAGTTATCAACATTTACTCCCAAAAACACCCAGCATCAACCAGCTGTAGGTAAATATATGGTCTACATATACCATACATGGAGCATCTGGGGATGCCTTGCCCAAGAAAAATACTCCATTTGTTGAGGCCTTAAACAACGCGACGAGTCACTGGTGGAACACCGTGACTGAAAACCATTCCGCGAAGGGATGGCAGGGCTACGTGTGTCCTGGGCCAGCTACCACGACTGATGGTTCCAATCCCACCCATACAAATGATGATGACTTGGGGATGGTTAATGACATTGGGTGAATCCCACATTTTGGTCGAAAATCACGTATACATTGTATACATCACCATCCATGCGGCTGAGTTGCCAGTCTTGACAGTGGCGTTGATGGTGTGCAAGCACGCCATGGAATCTGCCGCTGCGGGAGAGGAGACCGCACTTTTAGCCCCTGAAAATGGAAAAAAACAACATGTGTACCGAACCACGACTTTACAAGCTACACACCTTGATGTGCCACGTAGCCATGCACCATGGATAATCTTTGAACCCTAACAGCCCATGCTCGCCAATGATTTAGTCGCTGAGCGGTAAATATAGCAGGAATCTCAGTGGGTCTGTCCAAAAATTGGGAATACCACAATTGAATTCCAAGTTGTTTGCTGTTTATGGCGATTTGAGGTGGTAGAACCGTTCTTATATAGTAGTATTATAAAGTAGTATTATGGGCATTTTGTTGTATATTTATGTAATATGATGTTCTCAACCATGGGCCATGGGCCATGGGCACCCTTCATCCGCACCGCCTGGGGTGTGGGGCTGCGAGACTCCAAAGGCGCCAAAGGGTCGAGATCTTTGCCCGCCCAAATGTGCCCTGACCACTGCCCTAAGGGCATCCTTGGCGCAGTGCTTTTGAAAAACCAGACATCCGATGAACCAAATTCGGATCGGCATGAATCTCAGGGCAAAAAAAAAGGCAATGTGGCAGGAAGGCTTGGATATATATATATGTGTGTGTGTAACATGTATAATATATATATATATATCTATCTATTTATATTTATATATTTATTTATTTATACACACACACTATATACAGTATATAATATACACTAATGGGATTTTGTCTATATGGCGTATGCTTATCCCTGGATTATGGATGAAAAATGACGACCCAGTCAGTCCCCAAACCATGTGGCCACAACTTCCCAGACGGGTGCCGAGAATCCCTTCATCACAGGCTGCACCGCTGCCTGACAGTACCCGAAACTTCACCCAAGGTGACACCAGGCGCCTTTTGTCCATTTCTCCATTTGTTTCTGTTTTTGGGCGCCATCCATCTTTCTGGGTGGGTGATATGAATTAGTATCATTGATTGATCCCGACCTCCAAATCCCTCCCAGTACCTAGAAAAATTGGTCAACAACAGGGGTAACGGGTAATGTTCTCCATAGAACTGAGACTTATCAGCAGGCCCCGGCAGGCCCCATCATGCCAAGGAGCCAACAACATCTCTCTACCGGGGAAAAATCCATGGCGAGTTTGGTACCCCTAATAAAGGCCCATAAAGGTCACCCTGAAATGTTTTGCCCGCAATAACACACACAATTTATATATATATATAATTATATGGATTCTAAGCCAACATATGATGCATTTGTTTGAGGAAAGAACTTCATGCCAAGTTGTTTTATGTGAGTTTCTGGGGTGCATAGAGTAAATCATGATAATTATATGGATGTTTGAACTGTCGGCACTCCCTTGAATGGAATCCAAACAATTGCGATCCTCTCTTGCGATCGACACGTGCTATTTTGGCTATGCTTGGGCAAATAGAATGATCAAGTTTCAAATGAGTGCTTCCAGCCTCCCAAAACTGCGTGTGGACAAACATGTGGATGCAAATACGACAAACAACACCAAGAAAGTGAATCACTGACTAGTTGGGTTTGTCTGAAAATGAGGCTCCCTTAAAATCCAAGGGTCTTTAAAACCTCATTTTCCCTTTCACATTGTCATTTGATGGCTATCCCCCCAGTCATACACATCAACTGGGCCTTCCCTTTAGGAAGGTCCAGTCCTGGAGCCAAACGCCGATGCCATCTCCATAAGTAACAAACTCGTGAAACTTGACCATCACAGTGTTCTAATCATGTTGTTTTTTGGGAGGATTCCAATGACATAGCAAAATGATGCCAAAATATTATACTGCGTGGAAGTTGCAATTGTTTTGAAATTCTAATCCATTCTGGGCCAATTCTGTGTTACAAAAAGCACCGCTTTGACGACTACCATATGGTAATGTGTGATCAAATGGATCAGTTGGGTGCAAAACATCCGTGTTTCTTGAAGAATGTGGTAAACCCAAGGATTTTTCACTCTTCAATCTTTGGAATGCAAAAACGCCATCCATTTCTGGCTTTTTTCGGGGATGATGTGACGTCGGATTAGTCCAGTTATGACCCACTGGTATGAACCACCAAGTAGTTAGCTAGGTCAAATCCAATCCGAGTCCAACTATCCGGTTGTATGTCCAAGGTATGTTCAATTTCCTTTCCATCTATATACGCTGTGTATGGTCATGTCTATGCGGAGCTGGTCATCATTATTTGAGCAATCTCGAAAACCCTAGGTTCACGGAAAGGACATCCACAAATTTGGGAAGGTCCCATCGCTTACCACACGTTTGTACAATAATGATATATGGTAAACTTGGGGGGTAACGCTTGCAGG
>Ga0126342_10003921_pt1 | contig 24992 bp, 19 predicted proteins | sample Cyp1metagenome_FD_92528 | JGI IMG/M metagenome (GOLD analysis project Ga0126342, IMG submission 92528) | Coral microbial communities from Lord Howe Island, Old Settlement Bay, Australia - Cyphastrea 1 metagenome | ecosystem: Host-associated > Invertebrates > Cnidaria > Coral ...
CTTCTGACTCTTTCTCTTCTGATCTTCTCTCTTCTAATCTTTCTCTTTTCTCTGCCTCTTCCCTGCTCTGCTTTTCATCTGTCCATATTGTCGGAAGTTTGACTTCTAAACTTCCTTCGATTAATATTATACATATAATACACCACTAACATCCAATAACAGTTACTAAAACATAATACTATGAATTAAAAACAACTAAGAACAACTCATGATCCAATGCTGATTCAGGTGACCTTTTCAATGAACGACACCCAGAGTTGCTGGTTGGTACATCGTCCATATGCCAGGCCCGTGCCATCCGGACGCCGCTGTTTCTCAGTGGTGGGCAGCCAGTCATCCACCAGCACCGCCCTCCAGCGGCCGTCCAGAAAGAGGCGTACCTCGTGGCAGCCGCTCGCCGCTCCGTCGTTGAGGTTGGGCAGCAGCTTTCCTGAGCGAAACCTCTGGGGATGGGGACAAGGGCTTAATATGGTTTAGTTAGTTTAGTTTAATATGCATAATGAGAGATGAAAGGGGAATATTATATATGATTATGATCAACTACTAGATTTTGGGGTGCCCTATTGTTTCCAGGAAAAAACTTACCAAATGTTCTGGGCAGGTCCTTGTGGTTGAAGTCAGGTAATGTGAAAACTGCTAGACCCAGAATGCAAATGATCCTCCAAATCCATGTTTGAATGATTTTGGAGGGCCATCACCCAAGCTCCACCAAGCACTCTGCCATTCTGCACAGAAAAAGTGGACTTAAAAATGCCCCAAGTTCTCATGAGGTCGTGGCGCTCAGCAACTACTGCCAGGGCACTCATGAACCAGCCTAGCAGCGTGGGCATGGCAGGGTCTTTCCTACGTCCTAGCAGCTTCTAGATACATCGTATCGACTGGTAATGGGTTCTTCAGCCAGCAATCAGCAAAGAATGCATCATAAACATTCATCAACCCTACCCCCCAATTCTTGGGAGTCAAAATTGCATATTTATAAGAAGAATGAAACGCAAAAACATCTGAATAATCTGAATGCATCATCCAGCGGCAGTCCCCAACACCTCCTTGCCGTACATCGGAAGGCATAAAACCCTCATCGCTCACGACTGTCCAGGCCCCCGTTGCGGGGAAGCGTTTCCACTGGAGCTCCAAGGCTGCCACAGTGGACCCCTGATCTGCAAATTCGAAGAAACGGCAATGCCTGGATGGGCACGCGTGGTAGGGACGACCATAAGTAGGTCCCCTCTTCTGCACCCGTCGCAGTTGCGCCACTAGGCCGCAGTGGCACAAGACCTCCTCGCTCACCTCTGGCAGTCTGCGTGTCACTTCACTCATGGTGGCCTTGAAGAAATCTCCAGTGCTACTTTTCTCCTCCTGGCGTCCATCCACTGAACGAGGCCCGGCGACAAAGTCTGTGTCTTGGAAGCTCTTGGGGCTCTTGGCTGCAACCATCTCCTGCCAGAATTCATGCTGCAGCGCCACACGGGCATTTGCCTGGCTGGTAGTCTCAACCCCAAAACATGGCACTCAGTAGCACTCAGTTCAATAATTATGAATATATAATTGGGATCATTCAATATGATTCATCCCATTTCATCCCCATGTTTTTATATAATTTGTTTTGGGGGGAAATGGAAAAATGTGTAAAGGAGAACATGTTTGAAACAACAGCCAGGTTGCAGCTGGCTCATCATCATCGCCGCAAACGAGTTGCCATTCAAACTTGGACCCTTGCGACCGAGACTTCTGGCTCGACACCTGGGGAACCTGGGGTCCCTGGACCTGTTGTCCAGCCCTACGGGGTCCACGAAAACGGGCCATTAGTCATGCTCACAGGCCGAAAACTCTCAGACGGGTAAATCTGCAAAATGATGCAAAATGCTCATCCCCTGCAACATGGAGGAAATTGGAAGGATTGGTGGCTGAAAATTGTTGTAAAGGGTGAGAAGATGGGACCGCAATGAACAAAAACCATACAAAATCTATATATAGTCTCCGCTTACCCCTCTCCGTATCCTTGGCCGGCTGATAGAGCCGCTACCCAGCAAGTGTCTCGAGTTCCCCAGGCTTGAGACAAATGCCTCGCCCTCAGGGCAAATACCAGGGGACTTTGGACAGATGGACAAAGTGCCAATGCTGGTCAAGCATCCCACAAGACAAAAGACTTACAGTATATAAAGCATGTGCGTATCTAAAAGAAGAGCAGGATACCACCCATAACCCAAGCGTCCCCAACCCCACAAGTCCAGCAAACATCAATAAGCACAACCAATCCAAATAGACAATCCAAGTTACTATCTGGTTCTGAATTTCCACGACCTCTGCCACCCCCACCCTCGCCAAAAAAAGCTGCGCACCTCACCAGTTCCTCTGGCCGCAGCCTGTTGATCAGCGCCTTGCCACCACACAATCTAACCCCCACATACCCGCACCCTTTGGTTTTGCACTATTGCTCGCAGGCAAAGCACCAGCAAACCATACAATAATAGAAATCACATGTAATAACAACAATAATGATAATAACTATAACCATAAAATACATGATATGATATGATTGCACAGATTAGATGGGAATATATCGGAATACAAGGAATTGTCAGGTATGAAAGACCCCCAGCACGTCAGAGGCACATGGGCAGCCCCCAGCCCTCCCACCTCTGAACCGCCTCAGTTTCGGCAGCGAAGGTGGGGGTGATGACCTATGTTAATGCCCAATGCCGGCGTAACCATCTGAGGGTAGAAAGTGCTTGGGTACATCGAGCACCTGATCTAATGTTCCAGGAAATTCCAGGCTTAAGATTCGGAAACATTGGAAAATTGAAGATCTCCAAATCCATGAAAATTTCGAGAGAAAAGATCAAACATTGCCGTTTTCTTGTAGAAACATCTGGCTTCCCCTGCGTTTGGGACCCACATGGGACCCACATCCCAGACACTTGTGGGCGGTCCGGTGGAGCGGGTTGGCACTCGAGCGCTCATCGAACATGGCTGCTGTCCAGGGTCAGCCCCGTTTTTTTGATGTCTAGGAGGGCTTTGAAGAATTTCCTTCACAATGGTTGCTTTATGATTTAAGTTCTTGCATAACAGTAATTGCACGTAGGATGCACACAGGATGCACATAGGATTATGTATTGCAGCTAGGATTATCACAGTTTAATTGCCTTATATGTTAAAATGATAATATATATATATATATATTATGTTGTAGCAAGTTGTACCACCTTCTGGGTAAATCATAGTAATCCACTCATCTGAAATAAGGCCAGCCATGGGGATACTTTTCCCCTTACTAACCATTATTCCAGTGAGGTCGCAGTGAGGTTGTTATAATTTAATGTTAGTAAAGCAATAGTATACCAGCCATTACCATCCCCAAATTTGCTTTTATGGGTGCTAGAAACCATCTACCGAATATGGGTGGTTTATGACATTGCTTTACTAACATGACCATGTCGTAGCATGTTCTACACCTAGGAGTTTTTTAGCCAAGTGGCTGCGAACGGACCAATTTTTTTGGGTCGCGTGAACCCTTAAGATGTTCAAAAATGGAGGATTCATGGATTTAACATGGTTTACCCTCTGGTAAACTAACATAGATATTGAAAATTGCCATTTATAGTGGATTCTCCCATTAGAAAAGGTGATTTTCCATAGTTACGTTAGTTTACCACAGGGTAACTGATTTTGAATGGATTTTAAAGAAATGGACCATGGATTTTAATAGATTTAAATTGATCTTTATGCATCAATGGATGGGCTTCAGGGAAAATCTTAACCGGAAACCTTGGATTGGGAAATGTTGAAAAATCCTGGAAAAACTTAAACCAATCCATTGCATTTCAAGACTGATCAAAACTGACCTAATCGGAGTATGACTGTAAATTACAGAATGTAAACTCCACAATTATTGATGATGATTCTTGTGTAATACTGTAATACTCATCCGTTCAGAAAACAACGAACTGATATATGATGGACATACAGTAAATGTCCAAGTACACATAAAGTACCTTCTGGTAATTTAACATAGCTATTGAAAATGACCATTTATAGGTGATTTTCCCATTATTAGCTATGTTAGTTTACCAGAGGGTACACATAAAGTACACTAAACAATTTCTGACAGTTTAGGCCGCCTTTCCTCTGAACAGTTCTCTCGCTGTCCCAGTACTGTACGGCGCCCAGCGGGGGACAGTAACAGGCACAGACATCGAAGGGACATCCGATGTCAGGCAAAATCTTCGGGTTTTTACCATGGCATCATGGTATTTTCATGCTAGTTTTGCCTGCAAATATGTGGTTAGTTTATGTTAGTTTCTGGTTTCTGGTTGATCTGAGTTGAGGTTTCCCTACCGTTCGATTCCCCTATGACTCCCCATCCCTGAGTGCTCAGCCACATGGGTGCAGCAGCACCTGGGATCACATGGTCTGTAAATTGTTGGAGGCTATACCCTCTGGTAATTTAACATAGCTATTGAAAATGGCTATTTATAGTGGGTTTACCCATTAAAAATGGTGATTTTCCATAGTTATGTTAGTTTACCAGAGGGTACCCATTTTTGGTGCTTAATGTCCCCTATGTTGTTAGCAAAAATAAGACATCCCGATTCGTTGTACTTATGTTGTTCCATCATGTCCCATCGTTACCAAGCAAATGTGTGGTCTGCAGTGTCACCTGTCCCATAGTTGACCCACGCCGCCTGCTGATGGGCTGCGTTCTGCCTGACCTGACGCCAAGAATGACAGCCACCATCCCCAATTTGTACCTAAAATTTTGTGTATGTCCCCAATTGGGATGATGTAGAACATGTCATAATGGCATTATGGCATTATGGCCCGCAAATGGTTGATTTCAGAGCGGCGAATCTTGTGGTGGCCCCATCAGTGGCCGCCAGCCATCAACATGGTCACATGACAAGACCCTGGTGCCAGCTAGTCATCTTAATCCGTATCCCAAGAATGAACCAAACCGGCCAAAGTGGACTATATTATGGAATTAGATGATTTTGGATATTTTGGAATTTGCGCTTTCTCCTTTTGTTGAGGCTGTTTAACTTCTTGTTTCAAAACGGACGTTTTCACATGTTTTCACAACATGTAACATGACATAACATGACATAACATGACCCATAGCAAAATACCATCCATAGACCAATCCATAGACCAGTCGGAGATCGCTTTTCAGCGCCACCTGGAAGATCAGGGAGAACCATCGGCCCAGAGGAGAGCTTCGCCATTGCGTCTTGAGCCGAGGCAGAGGCGGTGGCCCCGGTGGCCCCCAGTTTGTGTATGGAAAGACCCTTTAAATGGGCTTCCAAAATGAATATAGGTCTAGTAACTCAGTACCAAACCAGGGTTTCAAGTTTCGGTTTGGTGGGCATTTCATTATAACAAAAGAATACAACACACGCATATATATATATATATATACATATTACAATATTATAGCAGGGGGATGGGATTACTTCTGGGCAACACTGGGCAATCTAAGATTGAAGAACAGCTGGATCTTCAAAACTTCATTGATGCATCATGATTTTTCCCATGCGTCCCATCTCGGCTATTTTAACTCCACGTAGCTAGTGAAGCCTCCAGCAACCATGTACTGTATACATCTGTACACAGGTGACATTTGAAGTCTCAAAAACTGAATCAAACCGAAACACCATGAGATATTATGAAATATCTGATGTCAACTCTAATATCTATAGAATTGTAGTTTGCCAAGCCCAGCCAAGCCCGCGCATGCAGTGTTTCTTAAAACTGGGGTGCCACAAAACGATGGGTTTTCCTGTTTGAAGATGACAAACTTCTGGGATTTGGGGGACCCCAAGTTTCAGACACCCGATATCGGACGCGAGTTTTTGCCAACACTCTGTGCTGTCCGCTTTGGTCCCCACACTCCCCACCGACCTTCAGCCGGGAAGACATGTGACTGTGCTGCAACTTTGGAGACCACCGGTGTCAGCAAGGTATGGATATTTTGGGATTTTTGGGTGTGTCCTTCGCGGATCCCGTGACGTGATACCTGGATACCCCATGATGTCCCCCAACTGCTACCTGGTGCCCGCTCACTTGCAGGAATTGTGAGGGTATTTGAGAGTTACATTTTTCTGGATCCCTTGTGGTAGATTTCCAGCTGCCAAAGTCATCAGGAATGCGAAAGAACTTTGGACAATACGTGGAATTCAAGAGAACAATTTATGCAATGAAACGCATTGTAAACACGAGCTGACATAATTTCCAACCCTGACATGGTGACCAAATCCGGCCACTGTGGCCCACTCCTCATTGCCTTTTTGTGGCAGTGCTTCTCTGGCATGATCCAGCTTAGTTTGCCGCGATGCCAGGATGCCTAGATTCATGCAGCATCCATACTGCAAGCTATATTTATTTCCAGCTGATTCCAGCCCATGACAGAGGCATCAAGCGTCTAGAGTTGGGGAAAGCTGGTGTTGACGTGGTCTACAGTTTGGTTGGGGAAGCTAGCTCAAGGTATGTTGTTGCAATGCATTCGAAGCCATTTCAACACTCCAAGTTTTGCCTCAGATGACTCACCAAATGCCTCATGTCCAGTTCAAGATTCCCGCCGCATTTCGCACCTTTCGGTGTGTAAGAAGCAGGCGGCTGAAGAGGGACTGTCTCGCGCCGGCGTTGCAGCGCCCAGCCTTGAACTTGGGCTGGGGACCGCCTGAACGGCTCCAAAATTTTGTGAAACGTACTGCACCCTGGCCCAGCCCCAATTGAAAATGCAGGTTGGACTGTGGCTGTGGTGTGAAGCTGCGGGGCTGGGCCAGGGGTGGTCGAGAGGTGAGAGGAGCATGTTCCACATGGGATAGTGTGTTGCTTTCGGCCTCCGAAGTTAGTGGAACGCTTCCATGTCAAGGATGTCAAGTGAATAATTTCAGTGTATTTCAGTTCATTGTATAGCTATAATACAGATATAATGATATATAATATATGATATATAGCTCATCTTGAGATAATTGTTCTCTCTCGGCCTCGAAGTTTCTGCGGTGACCGGAATAGCCGTGTCACGAGTGAGACGCAGATGCGGCTAGCTTTTGAGAATGAGGGAAGCATAAAACTCCAACCAAGCCCTGTTTTGGAAGGGGGCAAATACGTCATTGAACCCTGTTAGACATCTTCGATTAACTTGTGGGAATTACATTGGAATGACATGCAAGATTGCGGCCTTCTCCATCAGTTGCCGCCTTGCCTCACTCCAAACTCACATCTGCTGGTGGATTTGTCTCTGGGGTCTGCTCCAGGGGTGATTTTCATGGTGCCATGCTGGGCTGCTGATGGAATCTGGCCGAGTCCATGGACAAAACTGGAGTTTGATTTTCCAGGAAACATCTAGAGGAAACCGTAGTTTCTACATGTTTTTAGCCCGAAATCTACGGATTTCATATGATTTCGAGGGGGGTCCTGTGATTTTTCCCTTCAATCAAGTCTGGGAACCTGGGTGAGACTACTGCTAGCAGTTAGGTAAAGCCCCCATGGTTGGCACAGATCCAGGGGGAAGTCGCCAAAGGGAATGATTGATAATTACTAATTTCTCTTAGTTTCTTCTCGTATCCTTCATGGAGGAGGAAAAAATCAAGAAACTGTTAAACAGGCGCTTTCAAAAGCAAGCAACCAACAAAGGACCATACTGTTGTTTTGACACCAAATGGTTTTCACATCATCATAGGATCGCGAGCTGTTTGTTATATCATGGCCTTTTGTTCGGCCCGCCACCATTTGTCATTTTTCTTCAGCATCTGGCACCACTGACCCCACTATCACACAGCTGCGGTGGGTCTGCGCTGGCACGACTTTACATCACGCATCGTTGCAAGATCGCCTTGATCTCCACATCCCGGATAGAGCCTCCAGTGCGGGAAGCATGCGGGAAGCATGGTGGCGGAGAAGTGCAGAAAGGAGTCAATCCCACGTGGTTTTAATAATTAAAATAGGGAGTTCCAGGTTATGGGTTATGACAATCCATGATGGATTCTGATAATCCCTGATAATACCCAATAAAAAAAGGGGTAGTATAACCCCCTATAATCATCAACCAACAGGGGTTTGGAGTTAACTGACAAGTGTCAGCACCCCTGAGCAACTGGCGTTGTAAATCACATAGTGGTGAGAAGTGGCCTTTTATGCTAAAGGCAATATTTGGTGTTCAAGTGACGCAAAAGAATCCTATGACACTTTTTGGCTCCTCCGTGTGCAGCAAGCATTCAACAGAAAGCCCCCGAGGTTATAAATTCATGATAATTCATGTCTTATATATTGCCCAAGGTGGGAAAAAATGAAAAAACAACTCATCATTTTAGGTCATGGTTCCCAGCCCATTTAAAATCGGAGGATCCTCAAATAGCTCGATGATCCCTTGCATCCCCTCGTGCAGTAGTTAGCACGAGAAAAACCCACAGGTTGATTCAAGATGAGTCATAGGAATGAAAAAGAAAAACATGCCGAAAAGTGCTTCCAAGATGGTATCAATTATATCATACATATGCATATTATATCTACATATATCTACCTCATAGTTCCAGGTGTTCAATTTCTCTCTATTTTGGGGTTGCCAAGGCCCCACCCCTGCTAACCTGGCCAGAAAAATTGACTAATCTTAGGCACCCTGCAAGTTTCTTTGTGCTTTCGCGGATAAAGGATATGAACCAAGCCATCTTTTAAGACTGCCACTGGCAGCAAGAAATCTCCCAGATATTCCAGATGATTCCTCTATTCCCATGCGTAAAATATATTCCACTAACCCCATAGGATCCATGTATGCCATATATGGTAACATTTACCATCAATATACCCCCAATGTTACCATATATGGCATACATGGATCCTATGGGAACAATCACTAACCTATGAAAACCCGGAAAGCTTGGGGCCAAGATGCTGGCTTTGTGCGGTGAAAATGGCAACGCGATCTTTGTCAGAACATGCCGAAGTGCCACCTGCGCAAGTCGCACAGCGCAGATCAGCGCAGGGTGTCGATCCCAATGGAACGAGTTGGTGAATGTGGTGAAACAATAAATATAAAGAACCACCCATTTGGGAATGGTTTATACCACCTATTTATGGTGATTTGAGGGATGGTTTATTATATTTATTATTGTCTTACCCACATTATTCCCTGCTTTCCTCAAACCGTGTGGCCACACTTGGGGTTCTTACGGTAAGGGCCTGGTGTTCATTCGAGGTGGTCTCATACGTGTGTGGTGTTTTTGATAGCCCTTATAGATCCTTATAGCACAAAGGTTCCTTGATTGACTGGAGTCTCGCACGAAACTTGGGGGGCAGGATGCGTGAACAGCAAATTTGGTGACCCTTACCGCACAAAAGTGCCGTCATCTTCCGGTTTGGAAGGAAGTCTTGCACGAAATGGTGTCCCCGGAGGTCTCTCTACTAGCGCGCCGTGCTCGTTTTTCCTTCAGCAGTGTGTTCACGCATGTTCACACACTGTTTAGGGGTCTCTGCCGGGATCATTTTTCATCCCTAACGGCCCTAACGGAGTCCGCGGGTTGATTATTCGGGGTTACTACATGTTACTATGGTATAATTATGGTATTAGGTGGAAAGGATTATTATCCGGTGTTCATTTGTGATATCACCGTCCAGGAATGTGCTAGCTGCTACGCTGCTACGCTCATCTCTAGCGGCATCAATCTCCTAGGGATGGTTGATGGCTTTGCTACTACAACGCCTCTTTTCTTTAGTCCCCTTCATTTGCAAATGGGCCATTTATTGATTCTTTAAATAAATTTAAAATAATGTTCAATGGTTAAATGGATTAGAAATGATTATAACATATTATAACCCAATACTAACATATACTAACCAGGTTATAACCATGGTATTTCCAAGTCATCAGGGTACCTTAGATCTAGCGGCTAGCGAGTCTCGGATCTCCGAGGATTCCTCGGATTTTTTGGAACGGCACCTCGATGTCCACCATTTCGATCTGTTCTAAGGAAAAGACCTGCATGTCCTGGGTGGGTTTGGTGCAAACATATATTGGTGTATATATATATGTATAATATGATATTATTAAGATATATAATCATATATAATGTACAATATAGTCTATATAGCCTATAAGTGTGTGTGTGTGTGCATCTGCATGATACAATTGATACAATGTGATTTAATATGTACATAATATAGTACTGGCGTTTGAAAGCTGTGTATATATATATATTATGATTGTAAAAGGATCAAGCCACTGACCTACGTATGCTGCTGCTGGATTAGTTGGTTTCCTTGCGCCTCCACAGAATCTATCATGCCAAGCATCCGTTTCGCTGAACAGCCTTCCATCGCACAGGTCGCAAATGAACTCCTGGGGCGATGTGGGGATGACCTGCCTCACCTGGTGCGCATTCGAAAGCTGAACGGCTGTGCGAATGTCCTCATCCGGATATTCGAACTTCATATCAGGCTTTTGAATCTCCACCAAAACCTGAGTTTCACATAGTGTCACGCCATCTGTTTGATACGTTGCAAGAATCGCTGGCCCCTTTCCAGTCGGGGGAGCCCATTTTCAACTTCCATCGATCTTGGAATTGGGGGCCCGTTTGCATCTCGATCCCACCCAAGGGCAGAAAGCAACTGGCAGAGAGGCGAGTCAGGTCACTGCCCCTATCATCTGTATCCATCAGCCAAGGTGCAATGTTCCTGTTCTGTTTAAAGGCCTGAGTTCAGCTCCGAAAGAATGTGTGTTTTGGCCCAAATGTTTGGTTCAGTGGTAGTGACAGCCCTCTCCTGCAGCCAAGATGCCGTGACAATTTCCACCAAACACCAAGGCCGCTCGAAGACGCCAGGCGTGAGCAAGACCACCTCAGAGGATGCTGAACGAGATGTGTCAAGGCCCACATCTAGAAGAAGAAAATGACTTAAGGTTCATCATGGTTCATCCGTTTTGGCTTTGTAAAATCAGGTTGAACAGCTGCAAAATATTGGGCCAGGGCACCAGGTTGCGACTGGCCAGGATATGGTCCCTCAACTTGGCCAAGTCTTCCAGGTTTTCCTCAAGAAATCGCATCGGATGTCACCAGAAGGCGAATAACCATGGAAAACTGAGGTTCTATGGGGTCTTATTGGTGGGTTTATCAGACTACTCTATGTCCCTGTGTGACTTGGAAAATCTAAGAGATGCATCTTAGGTCACTTAATCGGCTTTGGAAGAGCAAACAACGACGAGAACACGAACAAGACGAAAACAAAAAAGAAGAAGAAGAAGGAAAGAAAAGAAAAGAAAAGAAAAGAAAAGAAAAGAAAAGAAAAGAAAAGAATAATAATAGTAAGAAGAAGAAGAACAACAACAACAACAGCTGTCGCCATCCAAGAAACTGTGTCCAAAAAGACCGGATGCTCCAAGTAGTGAGCCACGTTTTGAGGATCCGATTGGATCTTATTCCTAGGCCGGCAAGCAGCTGCCCGGTGGGTGTGGCAAATCCCAGGCAATGTGCCTTGGGGAACCCTCATGTCAGCAGAAACCGCCCCAACATCAACACAAGAGTACATGGTGCCATGTGGCTTCCCAAAATATAAACCACCCCAATAAATTATACACATTATATATTGTTACTACACTTGGATGGGGTTCAAAAAGTCCAAACCATCTGGCGGCCGGTGAAACCAGCAAAAGATTGGCAAGATTCGCCTTCAACGTGGCTGGTGGTTAATAACCCCAGCTGAGGATTATCCCATTTGAGCCCTATCTCATGTTTGCTTAGGATGGTCCCCAAACATCAAATAAATCTACTCGCTATGGATTTCCATGGATTTACCCATAAGAACATAGAACATCACCTTCAGAAAATCTACCTATCTAAACCATCTAAAGATAAATGACGATAAATAAGATAAGGATAGGATAAGGTACTGGTTCTCCCCTGCCACCAAGCCACGTTAAAGCCTCCTGCATCAACGCAGCTTCGGTGCCCGCTTCCTGTGGCGTGTGGCTCCCTGGAAATCATCTGACCGGTTGAAATGTTCCAAGTGACAGCGGGGAAGCACTTGGAAGGGGAAAACATCTGGATCTTCGAAGCTTTCGAGAAATCATTCCTGATCATCTGATCCTTCATTTTGTTGAAAGGAATTCCTAGCAGTTCGAGATCCAGACCTCAGCAGTGGAAGAATCCAGACTAATCCCTTCATCAAATATCCATGAAATATCCACCAATGTCCACCAAAAAAAGTGGAGAAAACATGAGCAAAACCAGGGTTTAGAGGTCTCTTATGGTCTCTTATGGTCTCTTCATTTTTTGCCATTTTTAGAGCTATGAAAGATGACCGGATGGATGACTGGATGGGATTCTCCGAGCCCATGGGATCCTTCTTGAAATGGGTCAGGAAGATGCAATGGCCCTCGGTCATGAACTTCACCGTGACCTGTGCTGAGATCTTTTTCTTGGCGAAATCGAACGAAAACAAGGCGCCCTGAAGCATATACTGGTTGGTGGTTTCAACCATCTTGAAAATATGAAAGTCAATGGGAAGGATTATCCCATATAATATGGAAAAATAAAAACTGTTCCAAACCACCAGCCAGATATACTTCGAACATCTCGAACATATGTAGATTATGTAGGGATACTTGAAAATTTCGATATGATTCGATATGCTTCGTGCTATTGAATGATATTGAATGCACACTGAAAGGCGAACAGCAGAATTTTTGACACTCCCAACTGTGGCCTCACCAACTCCCAACCCAATGCCAACCATGGCCAACCGGATCAGCCTTCCGTAAGGACTTGAAGTCAATCTCTAGGGGTGTGAGATCTGTGCAATCGTTCTTGCAATGATGAAGCTGAATCACCACCATTCTTCCGTACCTTTGCAGTGCTGGAACTCCAAGGGTGATTCCGGCAGATCATCCAAAGAAAGGAACAAAGGGTGTTCCGAAACCATCATCAGTGGGTAAACATGGGTAAACATGGGTAAACTCTACATAAGGTAGCACCGCGTATTTATATAGCATAGCCAGCATAGCTATGTATAGCTCTACATTATATAGTATGTTTAGCATATGAACATCATCCATGAATCAACATAGTTGAATATACTTGAACCATCTTTAACCCATTCTCAGCTTGCCAACATTTGCCAAGCGTTTTGGCTATGGTGCGCATGGGCAGTGCGCTGTGCTTCAGGATAGGCCGCAATGATGTCACTGGCCGTGTCCACGTTCAAATTCAGGTAGGTACCGCTTTTCAGGACCTGCCAAATTCACCCAGTTCATCATCCCAATTGTGGTGGGAAATTGCTGGGGAGATGGGCAAGAATTGTGAAAATTGGCATACGATCAACGCAATTACGTTGGATTAGTCATTGGATTGTATGAGATTTCAATAGGTTCTGTAGATATACATACGTATGTCGTACACATACACACACATACACGCATATGTATATATATATATACACACTATATAATCGATTATATTTCAGGTTACCAAGTCATATAAGCCCGATATCCAAGTTGGGGGACTTACGCAAGTGGCATGGGACTTGGCATGGTCAGCCAAGTGCTACCAAGTGGATGGGGGCACTGTGTAGATGCGCGTCATTCCGTGCCCACTGTGCCCACCACTTTTGACATGGCACAACCCTGTTGATGTGTTTGCCAGAATTGACTTCTAAAAAGAACTATGACTATGGTAATTAAGGGCCTTCCACCAGCCTCTCTTTTTCAATGGACAATAATGGTGGTGTGTTTCCACCAAGTGTTGTGACTAGGCAGCCCAGTCCACTGTGGACAAAGGAGGACTGCCGACAAAGCTACGGATTAGAGTCCGAGAGCCCAAACGGTTTTTTGTTGAGGAATGTATAATGCACAGTCGCCCAAATTTTATCTGCTGCCTTCTGTGAACATATGCTTAACCCTGTCAGTGTCAATTTTCATCTGGCAAAAAATTATACAAAAGCTCCAGGTACCCCCAGTTATCCATTTTTCTACATCTGGAATTTGTATGGCCATTATCTCCAGTTATCATCTGGTTGGTGGTTGAGCCACCCTTGTGAAAAATATGAGTTCGTCAATGGGAAGGATGACAATCCATATATGAAATGGAAAATATAAAATTCATGTTCCAAAGCACCAACCAGAAATGGTTATAACATGTTATAACTATAGTCTATAGTGAAATAAGCCTCCAGTAGTTGGGATATCTCCACTATAGCCTATAACTGTTCCAAACCATCACCCAGTCATCCATTGCTCGATCGATGCCATTGCTCCCTCACCATCGGCACCTGCATGGAGCCCGTGTGGATCCAGTTGGTCCACAGGGCGATTTCACAGATGATCTTCCCAGACTCGACCTTCACCTGCAACGACGGCAACGAGCCGGGCTGGGCTGGACGAAACCATAGGGAAAACCATAGGAAAATGGAGGTTTACCCTCTGGTAAACATACAAAAAACTCTGGAAAATCACAATTTTTAAGATATAGGTCAATCAACGAACTCAATTTTAGCCATTTTCCCATAGCAACCTGTTAAATTACCAGAGGGTAACCCCGGACGTTCAATTGTGAAATCATACTTCAATATACCTCATCTGTTGCTTCTTGCTATACATTCGGAATGTTAAAACATCTGGTAGTTACTGGTAGTTGGGGATGTTGATTTCCATGATACAGGTGGAACAAATAGATAGGACTCATCCACATGACCATAATCCATGGCATTCCATGGCATTCCATGGCCCAAATTTGGGCAACAATGCACCTTGCGCGCTCGCACATGGGGTGGAGCTAGGAGTTGCCCGAGCTGCCCCAGCAGGGTGTGCTTCCTGAACGAACCCAAAATTTGGCACCCCCCAAGACCACTCAAATCCAGCACCATGGATCAAGATTCCCTCCACTAAGGTAAGCCATGGATTATCATGGATTATCCACGTGTTTTTTTCTCCGACACATTTAGCATTTTTAAAATTTGGACTGGCATGGCTCTGCCTCCATTATTCAGATTGCTTCACGGGGTCAGCCAACCCCATCCAACAAAGCACAAGATTGGCTGGGGAATCTGTCCTCGCAAGGGTGTAGAAAAACCTTAGCCAGGAAATCGCACAATAAGAAGCAATCAAGAAGCACGAAACATCAAACAAAAACATAACATAACTCAATCGACACAGGCTGTATCCTGCCTGAGTGAACCCTTAACCTGCCGGCAAAATATTCGTGTCATTTACCTAATAGGGAAAGGTATTGTAATATTCCCACTTGGGCCATCGACCAATACACCCGCAGTCCCTCAAAGGCAGCAAGTATCTTCGAATATAAAACTCTGTGACCTCATACATACATATATATATATACATACATACAACACACACACACACAAGCAAACCATAGCACACCAACACCTCAGCAAACCCTGCATCGCGACGAAGAGATGCCGCCCAGCAACGAGCCCGAGAGAATGCAAAGCATTGAATGCGCATGGTAGCCATCTGTGAAGATCATATCGTGCCGTTGGGCCACTACCTGTACTACCCAGCGATGTTCGATTGGTCATTCTTAACCTATAGAATGGCAACTGTAAGAGTATTTAAACCAGAATCATCCTCCCGACATGTCCCAATAAACTGAGGAATGGACAACTTTATAAAAAGAATGAAGGATTGCTCCACCATCATCAGTGTCTCTCCGGGTTTTTCGATGGTTTTCTGCTCTGAATCCCACCTCCTTCACGGCGTCCACACAGACATGGCGGAAACACGCGCGGAATCTGTCCTGCCGCCCATGCAGATCCCAGCGGCTCGAAAGCCCAAGTGACACAAAATCCAGATACTGAGCAGGGCTTCAATGCATCCTATAATTAAAATATCGTATATAGAGAATTATAGAATATCATAGAGATATAAAAATAAGTAAATAAATTGTATTAAAGTATACTGTAGCAAAAGGGTAGATGCATATTTATTTGCCATTTATCTACATTAAGAAAAAACTGGGCCTTATTTTATTTTTAGTTTTAATATCTGTTCTATAGGTTTTCGCATCACCTAGTCAATCAGCTCCCCGCTGATTTTTGTCCACCATCACCGGCCTGAAACTCGTTCCAAAACGTGGATTTGCACAGGTTGGGCCCCGCGACTCTTCATAGAGGTCCGACTGGAGAATCTCCGGCATCTTCGCTAGCAGCTGCTGTTCCTCAGCTCAGCCACCAACCAAAGAGCTGTTCCGTCCTGCTCTGTTACCCCAAAACAGTTTTTTTTTAAACAAGTCACTAGTAGCTGCAGGCTGGAAATGATACATGTATAATATATGTATATATATATATATATGTGTGTGTGTGCTATATGAAGTTACATGATGGTCTTTTGAAATCTTTCTTCCAACACACGCTCCGCCCATCACGGCCATCTCCGAGCTGCTTCTTGCAGCTTGCTCTCCAGCCAGGTTTGCTGATGGCAGGACACCACAAACTTCTTCATGCGGATGGACAGCTCCGCTGAAATCCGATGCGATTCCAGGAAGTTGTTGCACACATCCTGGCAAACCCCCAAGGCGATAGCCGCTGATCCGCTATGTTCATCTTCATGTTTACATTCACCACTCTATCTGATTCGCAAGCCACAATCATTTTCTGACTCATGAAGTTAACATGTTGCAACAACATCATATCCTACCCATATTCTTCATTAGGGGGTTCCCATAAGTACCCCAAACTGTAAGGAAAATGAATGATTTGGGGGTACCCCCGTTTTAGGACCCCCCCCACTTTGTTGCTGACATGGTGTAGCCATGTGTAGCCACCATCTCCCATCCATCTCCCATCCCTCCCATCCCCATCTCCTGGAGATTGCTGAGCCTGGCATCCACAAACTGCTGCACCAAGAACACGATCCGCGCCAGGAAAATCGAGGTCCCCACAAAGCCCGCGATGCGCATCACTGCGCTGATGATGTAGTCCATGGGCGAGTCCGCCACATCGATCTCGGACCACAAGAAGAAGTCCAGCGCCCAATGCACCGAGATCCTAGGAGAAAAATCGATGGCAATGGGCCTGATGGATGATTCTGGAAGTTAGATGAAATCAGCAAACAGTGTATATGTATGTGTTTTGATGATGATAGCTGAGCAACTTCGGCTCATAGTGGAATCTCTTCAAGAAGTCTTCCAAACAAGTATGCTCCAACTCAACTACTGAGGCTGAACACCCCCGAAAGCCATCCCGTGCCAGGCGTCAAGTATGCATACGCCATATCCCTCTCATGGATGCCTTTTTCGGCAAAGACTACCCGACCCTCCGCGGTGGAGGTTCGGATGAACAGCAACAAACAAGCCATCACCTTAGAGAAGGGCCAGGATGGGGCAGGGAGTTGTCCTTGCGCCCATCTACATGAGGCTGCCCGTCCCCAACTCCAAAAATGGGATGTGTTCTTCAGGTTTTTCTTGGTGTGAGGGTTGCCGGCTGTGCTCTATTACAGGTTGCAGTGCGTCCTTAGGCCGGCATCTGGTTCTGAACATCTGAAAGCTGGTCTTACGTATGCTGGACATGACGTAAGTGACACTAAACATCTACAGAAGTAAAAATCCCTAGCACCTTGGTAAACACAATCCAATATTTTGTCCCGAGATGTCTCAAGAAAGGTCAGAAACTTCACCTTGACATGTTCAGGTAGATAGTGAAGCTGCAATATGCAGGTTTGCATGCAGGAACCCCTGGAAAGTCGTCAATGACAAGTTATGACAGTAATCTACAGTCCCTTGGGCCGATGGGGGGAACATCGTGGGATGCATCACCAACTGCATTCCAATCTTCACCAGAAACGACCATTGAACGACCATAACACAGCCAAATGACATGCAGCCCACCCAAGTACGCCAGGCAGGTCTTCAAAATGGAGACGTTCGCCGACAGGACCTGTGACACGCCACAGCTGCGCGCAGTTGGGGCGGAGCCACGTGTGCCACGTGTCACTCCAGAGGTCCACGGAATCGTTTGATATATAAATTATATTACATGTTTGCATATACAGATGATCCACCATCTATGTTCTATATTTATATGTGTTTATTTATTTGTGTTATTTACCTGTACAAGGTGTGAATGCAATAGCTCTGGATGGCTCTGGGGTGCAGACCCTGGCTCGTTCGAAGAGAATCTCAGAGAGGATTGCATGCAACTTCTTGAAACGTAACAGCTTCGTGAGCCTGCGACGCTCGGACGCTCGATGTACAAGAATCCTATAGAATCCTACAATGCATCCTACAACCTGGAAATAAGTTTGTTCCCAACATTCATAAATATCATAAATTTCTAATGTAAAACCATCAAGGTGGTGATGGTGCCATTCACTTACAGGATGACCATAGACCTTACACATCAGAGATGCAACATGATGCGACATCGCAGGTCACGTGATGGTCCTGGAGCAACGGTCCGCATGTTGCACTGTTCATGATGTAGACTTTCGCAGGCTGAGTGACTAAGGGTTGAAAGGAAGAAGTATCAAGTTCAAATGTTAGTCACTTGCCTGTCGAAACCTGGAACATGCAAACATGCAAATAGAAACAACAATTTAAGCAGTGATTTTTATCGCCACCTCTATCTATGCTCGCACTCAAGGGTTGACCATGGTTAACCAATGCCCGTCATCACCCATTTGCCTAACAAAGCGAAAGGACCGAAAGATGGAGACTGTGCTGGCCGCGATTTCTTCTGTGAAAACAGCCAGCCACTCGACCACCACCACACTTGCATCTAGAAACAGCCTCAGTGGGATGGTGGACTATCCCCACTGGATGAATATCAAATGCATGCGTGTAATATATATATATATACATATACACCCACGTTATTTGCACATACATATAATATACACATATGTATTCGTATATGACTCTATGTTTGTAAATACAATATATATATATATATATAAATTATATATACATGTGCGTATATTTAACAAATGTATGTATGTAATGTAATGTAATGTAATGTAATGTAGTGTAATGTCATGTCATGTAATGTAATGTATGTATATAGGACAGGTGTGTGTGTGTGTCATGCACATATATGCTTTTCCATATTGCCTATATTTCTGTTTTTGTGTGTGTATATATTTGATCCAAGACGGTGCGTGCAGAAGATCATCCATCCTTGACTCAGAAGCGGAATGATCATGAGTATCAGCCGGTATCATTGAATAACGATCTCAGCGTTGAATGTGGATAATGTATATCTATGATAATGTGACAAACATACGCAAAAATAGTCACTATATAATATCTGCCGTCATTCTCTGCAGCACTACTGTACATGGCAGGTAGCTCACTTGCGCAATAGCTCTGTACTCACTTGCGCACTTGCATCACTTGCGCCTAGTGGACGTTTTGCATGTGGGAAGGGTTGCATTTGTTGATCAGTTTGCATCACTTACGCTCTACCCTGGTTGTTGGGTTGGTGGGTGTTGTCTCTCTGGGAAGGATTGATTTTCATGCATCACTTGCGGCTCCCCACATAGACGTGGTTGTTGGCGGGTCTATCTCACCCAGGCGCCATGTCTTTGCATATTCCTTGGCGATGGTCTTCAAGTCCATGTGCAAACGTCCTTGGAATCGGTGACCTTTCCGTTAATCTGGTTGCGTTTCTGATGAAGATATCATCAATGAATCATGATGGATTATGGTTTTCTTGCGAAAATCTACCGGAACCATGGTTCTTACCCAGAAAAAAGTGTCACTTTCTGCAATTTTTCCCATCATCCAATTCTGGATATTCTGGGATAGCCTGCAGATGATGACCGTATGTTAGGGATCCTGCATGGATCATGCCATCGTGGCCAACCTGCTACGGCGGCGACAAGAGTCCATCCACATAGACTCCAGTAAGAAAGCTCAGCAGGATGTCGACCTGACACGTTCGTGAAACGACACTCGAAACTCAGGTGATCAACACATCATTAAATCCTATGCAGTGCGCGAGAACATTCATATTCAACCACCAAACTCCTCAACCAACAGTTCGAAACGGACAGCTCTGCTTGGTCTTTCAACTCAGCGGCCCAAAAAAATCCCAGGGCAAGCGCCGTGGGCTCGATCCAGTCGGAAACAAATTTTGACATTGAGAAATTGGCCAGTCTTTAGCCCAAAGAAAGTTCACTGACATTTTGTTGAGGCTCTCATGTTCTTTTGTTTTCTGCTCAACCACGTTCTATCCTTCAGGTGCATCGCACCAAGTCCATGTCCATGGTCGCATCCAAGTTGCCGTCCAAATCGCCATGAAGATATAACCTTGGACTGGCGACATGGCGCATGCGGGCGCACAATCTTTCTGGCTGCTTTTATCTCCAACTTGTTTCCCCAGAGGGAGGAAAACAACTGATCCTCATTGGAGTGATCTTCTTGAATCGGGATGGACAAACATCTGAAACATTCTGAAACAGCATATTTTGAATCTATAATTCCGCATTAACCATTGGAATTTCTATAAGCAAACTACGACAGCCCCAAACCCAACCTCAGCCATAATTCGGGATGATACCACCTATGTCCTATGTATCCTATAAATCCTATAAGCATCATCCATGGTAGGCCAACAAAGCAAGCCGCTGCAATTTACAAAAGCATTCTAATCTAGTCCTAGCACAATCCCAACCCCCAATCCCAACCCCAGTCGCCAATCCCATACCCACCTAGAAACTCATGTCGTAGCTTAACACCCCAGTCTTTGATCTTAAAATCTGCATGTTTGGCAAACTTGACCCCAAATTTAAAAAATGGTACAATATGGTACAATCCAACAGAATCCCCAGATATCCCCAGGTTAGATGTCTCACCAACCCCTGCAAAAAAATTCTGTTGCTCCACCAATCCCGCAGCCCAGTCACTGAAGAGACTTCGGCCGCTCTGCTCGGAGTCTTGCGCGGCTTGCGCCTGTGAGAGCTCCAGCGGAAGCGTTAAAAACTCCCAGACCCAGGCGAAGATCGTGAGCAGAATCCAGGCCTCGGAATCTGGCGCTTTTCGTGGCGGTTTACATGACCAGTTCAGCACGACAAAAAGCCAAGCACATGTCAAGCATTTCATAACGAGTCGTCTCAGGAGTTGATTCACTCCATGCCCATCTAATGACAAAATATGACAAATAGATACAGATAATTACAGACAGATGACAACAGATCATGAGAAACAATGACAGATGGGGATTTGGTTTTTGTCTCAACATGCCCCATTTCCAATGGATTATTGAAGGATGGTCTCCATCATTTGATGGCCATGATGGCCATCATTTTGCGGTTGGATCTCAGAGGATCTTGGATGTTGGATATGGCTGGTCGCCTTGCCTTTCTCCGTGTGATGTTTTGGAAGCGCACTTGGATGTGCATCGCATGAAGTAAGGGTTTATACAATTCCCCACATGTAACTGCAACCTATTCCATTTGAAAGAAAATGTTATGCCAAGGTTATTGACAGGGTATTTACAGTAGGGTGTATCTCAATCCATGGGGGAGAGATTTATCCCCAATTCCTCTCCACTTTTTAGCTTGGCTGATAAACTTCCCTGCTGGGGGATGTCCTTCTGTTTGGTCCCATGGAACGTGGCTGTGAATCACAGGTGGAATGCACATCCAAGCACTAGAGTGGGTGGCTGGATGTGTTCGGATCTTGGAACATCCAGGAGAGAACTAGGAGTTTCCTACGGTCTATAACAGAAAGACTCAGAAGCAAGCATAGGTAGTCTGACAATACTGTTGCGGCCTTAGCTCTAGGGATCGTTGGATGGGCCTGGATTCGTATCATACAGGACCATCCAAGCCTATGTGCTATCCAACCCTAAGAACTATCAAGAACACCCATGAAATTCCCATGGTTTGACATGGACAGGGTCCCAAGTTGTGGCCATCCAGATTCTTCCAGATCTAAGTGGCCAATCGCAGGTTGGAGTTGGGATGCATCCTGCATCTTCGCCTCCGGTTACCTTGGAGCCGAGCAGGATTAGGCGCAACAAAAAAGGGCATGGGCATGGACTGCCATCATGGACATCATAGACTCCGCCAAGTAGGCGGTTGGGGTACCAGGGTATTTTTTTGTCAGGGCTTCGCGGTTAGGGTATGCTCGGTTAAAAAAAGGGGGGTCAGAAGCTTACTTTCCACTACGTTTTAGTTGCTATGTTCAGGATTTAGTGAAGAATTTCTGTGTCATTTTCTGCCGCAAAAATCCATCCATCACTTCCTACGTCCGTCGCCTTGGTACCCTCTGGTAAACTAACATAACTATGGAAAATCACCATTTTCAATGGGAAAATCCACTATTTCTATGGCCATTTTCAATAGCTATGTTAATTTACCAGATGGTACATCCCATTAAAATCACCATTTTGTTGGTTAAACCCCATTAAACCACCATTAAACCACCATTAAATTATCAGAGGGTAGATCTTGGGCCAAGCCAAGCTGCTAAGGCCGCTGACCTGCTGTGTCTTCAGCAAGGTGTCCAGCGAGGAGCTTCGAACGCTCAGATTGAAAAGGCCGAGCCAAGGACCGTCCTCAGACATCCACGCCCCAAAGTCATGGCGAAATGGGGAAAAGTGGGGGTGTGGAAGGAACCAACCATGGGAAAACATGTGTATATATATATATAAAATAGTATATATATATATTAGTATATATATATAATAGTAAATATATATATATATCAAACTTGCAGAACTCACGGGCTTTCGCGATAGCGCACTAGACTGAAGGGCCCTTTGATGCATAAAGGCCTGGCGAAACAGATAGGTCATTAGATGTACAAGTTTCACAACCTGGTATCGCCTATAGGAACTTACCACAGATTCACACACACACACATATATATATATTATGTTTTAATATATATGGCTAAGATGCCACAATGGGAATAGATAGGAATATATAAGGCACTATATAGCTATATAATGCTATATATATATATATATTTATATATCCACCAGAGTGGATTCTTGTCAGCCATGTACATGGCTTTGGCTGTGGCTTCACAAACGGGTATGGATCGTTCCGCGGTGATCCATACCTATGGATCAGTCTGGATCACCTTTGTTATGGATCGGGGGTATGGATCGCCTCTGGGTTTTAAGGCTTGATCCGGACACTAAATTCTGGGCCGCGGCCATTTGAGATGTTTGGGTTCATGATTAAGTGCCAGAGCTACCGGGCAGCAAACAATCATCCTAGATAGCTGCTGTTGGAAGCACCCTCCACCTGACTCCACCTGTCAACTGCCAAGTAGCGTATGTATCGCGCATCTCTTTGGGTTTCACACTGGTGGTTTGCTCCTGCCAGCGAGTGTGCAAATGAAACCTCGGATTTGCATCGCGGATGCTGAAGGTTGGGGTTCCAGCTGGGCCGAAATGAATTGAAAGACAGGGAAGCACCTCAAGTCCAAATCGACAAACCTGTTGAACCCAGAATATCATATTCTGGCATGGCAAGGATCTCAAAGGACCTCACTGGAGTCTGTTGGTGATATTCTTGTACATCCTAAGTCATACTGATGGAGCCTCATAAAGTGCCACATCTGATCTTCTCCGAGGCACGTGGGAACATCAGCGTCCAGCAAAGCTCGCGTGACCAAGTCGGCCCAATTGATGATCGCGCTGTTTGCGGCGCAGTCTGACATAACCGTACCTGATCGATCCGTCACTTCGTCGGTTCGGTTAATACACACTGCTGGGCCTGGCACTACCATGCTCACAAAATCTCACAAAATTCACCGCCTGCCATATCACCCTATTGACTCACACTTCCCTAATCTGGGTGTGGGTCAAGTCATTTTTTTTTTTTTGTGTGTGTGTGTCTCACCAATGGGTCCACAAGACTGGCAATGGATGAAACATGTAAATGCATCAATAATTTTGGCCCATGTCCAATACCGATTTCATCCCATCAAAAATGTCACTTCCACCTTTGGCTGGTGTAATCAGGATTCAAATCATTCAAAAACCATTGTGACCAACAATTTAATCCCTAAAGGTGCGGCGACTTGGGGATGCTTCTCAGGTTTCGAACGGCCAGTGGTCGCACGCGTATCCACATTTATGGTTCCCAAAAAAAAATATTCATTCCTCGATAGATAGATAGATAGATAGATAGATACATAAGATAAGATAAGATAAGATAAGATTAGATTAGATTAGATAGATAGATAGATATATATATATGTATAATACACACATACATATATATATAATACACATATATACATATACATATACATATACATATACATATACATATACATATACATATACACACATACATTTATATATATAATTATACACATAGATATATATACATATATATGTAATTGTAAATACGTATGTGTCCAAATTCTGTTGGATTCAGATTTGCCACCATTTCCCAACCACGGTGTTCACAAAAAAATATGCATGTTTCATCATGTTTCACCGATGATTGACCTATAACATCATTAAAATCCAGTCTGGTTGGTGGTTTGAACCCTTTTGAAAAATATGAAAGTCAGTTCGGATGATTATTCCCAATATATGGAAAAATAAAATTCATGTTCCAAACCACCAACCAGCAGTAAATCTCCATTTTCCCGATTTGAATTGAATCATTCCGCATGTTCCCCGGTCATCACCGCCTGCAGTTTCACTGGACCGGATGCGACCCACTGGTGGCTCCAGGAGCTGAGCGAGGAGTCAGCGTCGTGGCAGGTCCCGTTTGTTGGTGGAGACAAAAAACGTGGCTATCTTAAGGATATCTTATGGAGATGTTTTAGTGTGTATAATACCCATACATACATACATACATTACATTACATTACATTGCATTGCATTGCATTGCATTACATTACATTACATTACATTACAATACAATACATACATTACATACATTACATACATACATACATTAAATACATTACATACATTACATACATTACATACATTACATACATTACATACATTACATACACTACATACACTACATACACTACATACACTACATACACTACATACACTACATACACTACATACAC
>Ga0126342_10003922_pt1 | contig 24985 bp, 24 predicted proteins | sample Cyp1metagenome_FD_92528 | JGI IMG/M metagenome (GOLD analysis project Ga0126342, IMG submission 92528) | Coral microbial communities from Lord Howe Island, Old Settlement Bay, Australia - Cyphastrea 1 metagenome | ecosystem: Host-associated > Invertebrates > Cnidaria > Coral ...
GAGATTTCGTTCCCTTTCGGCAACCACCCCCCCCCACACCCCCTATTCTCACTTCGTTCGCAAACAGCAACTAGCCAGCTAGCTGGCTTTCGTAACATATATATATATATATAAATACGTGTGTATGTGCATATATATATATATATATATATATGTATATATATATATGTATATATATATATATGCATATGTATATGTATACATACATATATCATATACACCATATTTAATGGACTAAAGGATGGTAAATCATCAATTTATTGTGGGTTGAATCCATAATTTTCAGACAAACCCATTCGGGCTATCCAACCATGAAACGATTGACATTCCTTTCAGTTGCACTTACCACAATGGATCCATCAACTGATCAGAATGATCAATGAGAATCCCAACTTTAACCAAACAGCTCAATGGATGTTGATAACTCTGATTAGAGCAGGCAGCATCACCCGAACTGAAGATACTATCACCCCCCTGTTGAAGATGAACCATCAAAAGGGTCAGGTCGCATTGCTGCAATCAGGCGTTATTTTCAAGTCAGACGCGTCCGAAACTCAAGTCGCCGGTCCTCCACAAAGACAGGTGGTTTCTCTGTACCAACCTCATCCAAGTCATGATGCCATGGCATCATGGGCCGCCATGGTCAAGTTACATGGGATTGACGACCCCTTGGGTGCCCGGCGATGTATGCCACCGTCTTGGAGCGCAGCTTACTGACGGGTTGGAGCTCTGTGAATCGTGGGGATACTACCCCTCTGTCCATTCCGAGGAAAGCTCCAGGACTCTAGGGGAACTCTCCCATGCCACCTAATTTTCTGCAGTTCTTTTGCGATTTTACCATGGGTCGAAACTTTACGGTTGAAACCCCCTATGGTGGCAAAGCTAAGATTTCCAGTACATGCTTCCTTTAACCTACATACTGACATAGTGTGATTACGGAACTGCCTTGCACTTGTGTCGTTTGCCCCGCACCTGTACCTGTTGTCAAATGCAAGGACCAACGTTCGATCTTCATCTGCCTCGAAGCGGTGCCAGCTGTTTGATGCAACTGAGCAGTGGCTGCTATCCACCCCTGTCAATAGATGATTGTCTGAGGTTATATTATAGACAATATATACATATGTATTTATATATATATATATGTATATACTATCAGTGTCCATCCGACATCTTTGGGATTACCACAATCCACGATGGGAAATCCTATCAACCAGTTGAGTTCATGCAGGGAGTCTGAGTCCAGAACCACCCAGCTCCCCGAAATGGTGTCATTGTTGTCATAGCGCTCCATGGCCAGTACCTTGGAAGCCAAGGGCTCAGAATGCCTCGGAAGGTGCGGATAGAATTGAAAAATTGATGTTATCCTGAACATATTCTGACCATCCAGGATGGTGGGCTATTCAATTTTGGACATGTTGGACACCATGTTCCCATGTTCTGACGTGGCTGGGCCACTTCTTCTTCTTGCGATCCTCCCCAGACTTGAATTCGCATTCGAACCTTGGTAAAGAACATGGCCGCAAAAAAGTTCAAACGCATGCGGGCAAGAAGCGACTCAATCTTCACTTGCAACCGCAACCGCTTCATGGCAGAATAAAAATACTAAAAGCACCGCAGATTCGCTGATATTTTTTCCCTTGGCAATCCCAAGTCGGTTTCATGTTGCCACCATGGCAACCACCTCAGAGGCCTGACGCAACTCCGGCTGCAAAGAGAGCCACCGCAGGCCACAACATGAGAGACCCAGGGTACTTCCTCACAGCCAGCAGAGGCGGTGCTGGGCCCTTCCAATCGCTCAGCGAAGCCACGATGCTTTCCGGACACCATTTGGAGACCAAATCGAAGCCCCCTGAGCCGGCATGGATACCTCGGATGGCCGATGCACAAAGATACAGATGTAGAAACATGTAGAACACTTCTGAAAAGAATTGAAGAGCTTTGAAAAGGGGCAGAAATACAACTCCAGATCCAGATACTTTCAAACTTTTGAGTTGCATCCTTTCCGGCGTTGGCACTAAGATCTTCTCCCCTCCAGGATGTTTGGAGATAAAGTTGGAAATGTCAATCACTTGTCCGTAGAGCGCAATGAAATAGTCTCCAGGCTTGGAATGTGTTGCCAGCTCCTCCATGGAGATTTGCCTCTGGCCTCAGAGGAGATGTACCACTCAGCAAAATTATGGTTGAAAGAAGAAGCCACAAAAGCTTGACTCAAGTATGGCTATTCAATGCTATTCATCATAAGTTGCAAAACATTGCAATTCACGTCTTCAACTCAGATGAGTTGCCTGCTTTCAACAGGGATGTGACTTTGTCATCGGGATCGTGCATTTGCTGCTTGCTCCAGGCATTCACGTTCATCTCTCCAGTCTTTTTGTAAATCTCCCAATCTACCCATGTCCCAAAGATCTTGTCCAGGTTCACAGGAAATGGTACACCATAGTTGCACTCGAACTTCGCATGGTGAAGGTAGTGGTAGTCAGACCCTGCTACCGGCTCATCCATGCCCGAATGGCCTCCTATTGGGGCGATATCTGCATGGAACTTGGTGTACAAGAAGTGGAGCGGATGAACTGAAATGAACAAAGGCGGCAGGGTTGCACATGAATAGTAGAAGAAATGCTCCACTGGGTGCATGCTCAGTCCACTCCATGGACCCGGGTTGTAGGACTTATGATGCAGCGAATGCACATGTCGGTAGAGAAACGCACCAATGTCACCGCTGAGTAGTCCGTTTTCGCGGTCCCACCAAGGATGCATACCACGATGAGCACCTTAGATGATGAAACTATTGCAAATGAGCTGCCAATAACATCTCTCATTGCTTGGGTGATTCAAGGATTTGGGAAGTTTGGCGGCGTCTGATCTGTTTGAATCACATGTATGAAGCTATGTGTCACTGACAGAATTCATCTATACGAGATGTTCTGGAAAAGTGTGGGGTGCGGCAAGGTCCCACATATCTCCACTTATCTGCACCTCAAGCTCAGCAAGGCGACAATAGAAGTGAATCTCCCGCCAGTATGCGACAAACCACATCAAAAAGAGGCTGTACACTGGATATTCAAAGAAGTTGGCATAGATCGGGAGGGCCCCTTTGGCCCAGAGGTTGGTAAAGATGCACTGCCACAAGGCAGATTGCAGCCACCCGAGGGTCGTGAAGGTAATTTCCCGCTCTAATTGACCGGTGGACGAGGTGAGCATACCTGCTTCGTCACTTTGAGGCTCGTATTGGTTAGTCGGGTTGTGCTTGATGCCGCGTTTCACCAGGGTCCCATACAGGTCAGACACGTAGTTGAAATAGTGCCAAAAGTTGCAGATGATGACTTCGCAGGCTAAATTGAAAAGAAAGATACTGGACACCCAACCAATCCTCCACTCCCGGCATTCCACCAACCAACTGCCACTGGAATAGAAGAGCCAATAGCATAGAAGTGTGACTCCCAAATCCAGTGCATGACTGGCATGAGCTCCCCAGGTATAGGTCCAGACATCATTCATGGTCCAGCCATCGGGTTCCAAAAGACTCGAGCAAAGTTTCCACTGCTGCCAGTCGGCGCCAAACAGTGGTTGCTTGGTTCCGAAGAATCCTGAAAAGGTTTCGTCCTCAATAAACATCACCTTTCACCATTTCAAGTGATCTTTAACCCCAGGCCAAATGCGGGCTAAAAATTGGGGTGCCAATGGACCGACATAATTGGTGGCCCATCCCCCATTTTGAAAATTGGATGGTTGATCCAAAGATAGGACTAAATGATTCATACCAAAATCATCTCAAAATATCCAAAAAAAAATCTGAAAAAAATATTTTAATCATATCTTAATCACCATCTATATATCTGGCTAAATGACGACATAATTCATCATAATTCACTAAGCTAAGTGCAGCCATTTGGGTTCCTAAAATGGGGGTACCCATTTTACCATAGGTGTCAATACTAAAATGCTCTAAGTTTGGATGATTTGGGGGTATCTGCAGTATCACCAATTTAGGAACCTCCAGCCATTGGAAGATTCCAATCCTAACCAGTCCAGGGTCCTTGTCTCTGCGCAGTATCGCCCCGGCGCAGGGCGAGACCTCCCACCACATGGCGGATGCCAAACGTCATGAGCCCCAAGAGCTGCAGGGGTTGGCGATTCGGTCACCTTTCAAAAGCTAGATGCCACGAGTAAAAATGAAAAGTGGCGAAGAACCATATTTTTGGGGTCTTGATAGTGACAGCAACACCGGCAACACCTAGAATTGAAAGGTGAGGCTGGAAAACACGGCTCGTGGCCAAGGGGTCCCAGAGCGAAAGCTGTGGACAATGAAAAAGTAAATTAGAAGAAAAAACATGTCCGGATAAGATGTGCATGTGAAAGTGCAAGTCAATCCGCACAGGACACCTCCCAATTTGGAAGGCGACCAGGACAAAAATGAAGACTAAGGGGGGACAGGCATAGGGGTGTTCCACAGTGAAGATGGCAGCAAAAACAAAAGCCGAAAACCATCATCAAAGACAAGACCCAGTAAAGTGCACTGAGCACGCTTGCGTGGGGAGAACATCGCCTGTCGAGGCCTTTCAACCAATATTGGAGTTACTGGGATTTTAATAGGATTTGATGGGATTTCAATGTGATTTTCATAGGAGTTGCTGGGATTTCAATGGGATTTTCTATACTGTGGGAAACCCAATGCCATAAAGAACTACCATATCAGAATGGTTTCAATCCCATCCATAATAATGATTTTGGGGATAGTTTATGGCCTTTGGGTTTACCATGTTTTTCCTGTCTTGATCATCTTAAACCTATCTGGGCACTTTCCAAACCCCCCTGTTGGTTGACAAAAAAGCTTCTGGATGCAAAAAAAGGCTGTTGTACTACCTCTGGTAAACTAACATAGCTATTGAAAATGGTGATTTATAGTGGATTTTCCCATAAAAAATGGTGGATCTTTCCATAGTTTTTTGTAAACGTTTACCAGGCCGGGTACCCAATCTCGGGGATTCTCATCCAATTCATCCAAATCACCCACCAGTCGGATTCCTGAGCTATCCTGGCAGCGAATCCAATGTCGTGATCCTTGACACGGAAGGTCCATCGCAAAGTGCTGCCCTTGCTCACATGGTACGCACCTCTGTAGGGATGAAACCCAGATCGATGAGGAACTCAAAATGGGATGGTGAACAAATGTTGAACAAATTTGAACAAAATGTGAACAAAATGACTCGAATGTGGCCTTAAATTTGACGACTTAAAGTCTGAATGCCTGTGGGGAGATCCTTTCCTTTCGCGGCAGTCAGCTGCGATCGTGCCGAGTGTGGGTTTTTTGGGCCGCGTTGGGTCCCATTCAACCACCAAACAGATGCCAACAGCGCATCATTGTAACGACACTGATGACAGCCATATCACACCCACCATCGAAAAAGATCCTGAACCAGTCAGAATCATGAGCATCCATTCCTTCAGTTGGCTGCCAGAGCTTGGGAATCTTTCCAGTTTCACCCCATTTGGTCTTGTTGTCAAGACTCCATGTTGAAAGCCTGAACTTTGGTTTAACAGTGTTTATAATCCATGTATAATTCATATCCCATTGATCTAAGTCTATCTTTAACAGTCTTCTCACCAGTCCAGGGCACAGGTGTGCTCCGTCCTGGCGGGTACGGAGAGCTCCTCTGCGCCTGCGAAAAACAACACCATCGTAGATGGCTGTCGTTAAGTTATAGCAATAGTATGGAATATCCCCACTTAAATCACTTGAATCACTTAAATCAATGGGACTATATATATATACATATATATGGGTATAAAAAAAGGATCACATATGGATTATATATGGATTATATGTGGATTATATGTGGATTATAAACCCCTAAATAGGAAACGACTCATCCAAAATTGGATTCAACTATCAGTTTAACGGGGAAATTCAACCATCAAGAACTTGAAATTTAAGCATCAACAAAAATGGGGATATACCCTCTGGTAAACTAACATAGCTATGGAAAATGACCATTTTTTATGGGAAAACTCACTATAAATGGCCATTTTCAATAGCTATGTTAAATTACCAGAAGGTAACCCAACAATTCTGGTAAATGAAATGGGAATAGAACCCACCAACTATGGTGATACAAAAAAAAAATGGGTCAAAACTATCACCTCCCAAAAATAGATGGTGTAAGGGAAAAAAACAACATTAAAAAGTGTGGAATTAACCCCGGATGGCTATCTTTAATGGGTAAAATGTAGATCAGCAGGTCAGTCATTGGATTTGGCGGTACCCTATTATTGTACCAAATGTTCGGATACTTGTGTCATCCACAACAAATTTCGAGATTTATGGGACAACTACCAAAAACGGATGTGTTAACACTGTTAACCATCAATGGGAATGCAAGATGTAACCAACAATGATGGGGATATAATCAGCACAAGGACCAAGCCGGCACAATGGTTTAACTGTTTAACCATGTTTAACCATTCATCGATCACGGGGTGGAACATGTTGTCTGGCTTTATCCCCAAAGATGAATTTTCGTGAGATGCAAAATTCACGAAATCCAGAAATGTTGGTTTCCCATTGGTTTCCCATTGGTTTCCCATTGGTTTCCCATTTGATGTAACAAACTTTAGCACTGTCTGAAGTCTTCTCCGGCCCAGTTTTTCGTATCAGACATCTCTGGCCTTGCACTTTGATGTCTTTCCACTGCTCCTGGAAGATCAAGCGGTTTGTTTTTTCATGACCATCTGTCAAACATGTGTGTATGTTCATTCATCTAGATATTAGATCTACATGTACAGAGATCTGTACTGTCTATATCTATATCAATGTCAATATCTTTATATCTATCTATCTATATATATATTATATTATATATATATATATATTATATTATATTATGTATATTATATTATATTGTATTGTATTATATTGTATTATATTATATTATATATTATATTATATATTATATACAGTAATATTATATATATATACATTATGTGTCACTGCAAGATATGGGTCTTTTTTTGTGCCCAGGCAAGTAGCGTGTATCTCCGAAATGGATAGCTCCACATTTCGCTGCCTCCATGGCCAAGGTATCCTTTGCAGAGCCACGCCATGCCAATGCACTCACCTCGGCAGCAGTTCCCTGTTCCCCAGTGCAGCACCCAGAAACACGGAGAACTTGGGGAAATCCATGGCTGTGTGCAAAAATGGTAGACAAAATATCAACCAGTTCATAGTCTGTTATCATACCTCCATTTGGACATCGCTTTGGGCTGTCTACCCAGACCCCAACGTTTTTGGGCATAGCATAGCATAGCGACATAGCTCGCTTGGAGCCGCGAAAAAAACCTGAGATCGTCGCTCCCTCAGTTCGGATTCGCTGGATGCTGCCACGACCTTTCTCCCAGACCTGAGTGCCATGCCACGACCTGGTAGAAATGGCATATTTAAAGTAAAAATTGAGTCTAGAAATAGATGACCTCACCAAGATTCCTTTATGTTTACCTCAAAACATCTTTTGGTCAGGAGAAGACGAGTACATTTAGATATATTTAGATCATTTAGCTCCTGCTTTTAGCCCTCCCACGGTGGAGCGTCAATTCCATCCAAGCGATCGCTGCGGCAGTTCTCAGTCGTTAGGCAAGGCTTAGGCAAGGGCCGTCCCAGCACCAGCACGCCACTCCCGAGTTTTCTCCTGAAGCAGCAGGGGATTGTCATCCCATGGGTCCCGAAATCGACTGCTTATATACACACCCATCGTTCAATGGTTTATACCATGGTTTACCATGGTTTACCCCCATGTCACTGGCCAGAAAATTCAGGGATTGGATGATGTTTGCTTGTTTGCTCCATCTGAAAACCACCTACTTGGCCTCGCAATGACAAGAATACCAAGAATGCAGTCCTTAACCGCTTCAATGCCTTGCTGGGTTTTCTCCATCACTACCTTGCCTGTGTCCTGGCCGAAAAAAACACAAAGCCGAGCAGATCATCCTGGCTCCTTGAAAAACCTCAAGTAGTTGCAGCATGTGTTTGAATCATTTTGAATCTGACCAAATTGCAGTCCTTTGCGACTTCCAGTCCTTTTTGGACCTTTTCGACGCCTTGTTGGACTTTCTCATTCTCCGCAACTCTGTGGGATACCTCCTGGACAGTTGGACGTTGCAGAACTTTGCAGGATCTAATCACATCGGATATCCACATACCAATCGCACGTGGATCTCCTTTATCCTCTCATAGCCCCTTTGGACTGACCTCAACTTCAGCTTTGTGCAATGCTTTTACTTCATCCCTGACCATCGAAAGTCCGGTCCTATTTTGCCATCAAAAATCATCAGTGAAGAGTTGATGGAGTTGATGACCGAGAAAATAGGCAAGTGACTCCATCTCAGCAACTCGTTGAACTGTAGGCGCCACTTTGTCCTGGCGGAGCAACTGAGCAACGCTTTGCGGCACTGCAGCATTAAAAAGGGCAACAGGGCAGCAACAACTCCGTTAATAACAGCAACTCCAAAGTATCCGCAGCGGTCCCGCAGTCTTCCAAGCAATCCATCGCCTTCTGCTGCCTTCACGCTGAAAAAAACTGAAAAAGGCCCCCAACCAAGCCAGGGATTTAGCTCGAAATGATTGGCAAATCATCAATAAAATATCTATTTAAATAGATATGTTTAAATTGCGGCTCCATTGTTCCTCCTGGTACCTGTTTTTTTGCGAAGCTCACCAAGCCGAAGCTACAAGGATCTGACCAAAACAATCCCGTCAAGCCTGCGCGGGAGCAGCCTGCCACGTACAACCCCGTGCTTCATGGACAATAAGTGGTTCCTGAACCAGTATATTATCTACCATGGCTTGCTTTGGCATCCCAAAATCAACCATCAGTGTCTCACCCTAAACCATAAATCCCATCATGTTATCGCAAAAAAAAGTTCCATTTCTTTTACCCATAAACCATCCAGGTGAAAATCATTCTATCATATCATCATTTTCTCCATCACGGACCATCAAAAATTCATGGCTTTTTGAGGAAATGATCCCATCAAAACCCATCAAAAGCCCAGCTATGACTGGATGGGTCCCTTTCCCACGGTCCCACCTCGCTGGACGCCGGATCTGCTTCCGGTACCGACTGCGGTGACGACTCCTTCGCCTCGCCCGACACGGCCGCGGGCGCCGCGGGAGGCGCAGCGGCCTCTGGCGCCTCCAGGATGCCATGGATGCCATGGATTTGGATATAACAATATACTATTAGAGTTTATTAGTATATCATTGGATAGTATATAAACTATATAAACTAATGGTATATACTAATAGTATCCAATGGTATATACTAATGTTAGTATAACAAAACAATTACTATTGGATTTGGATATGATTATGTAATGGTGTTTGTTGAATCTGTTATATCTATTGTCTTATCATGGTGTTGTCATTGTCATTATTATACCATCGCTCGTATCATTGATATGATTATTATCACTGGTGTTCTTGTTCTTAGAAAGAAATACATGTAGATGCAAATATAGATCTAAGATAGATCACGGATAACGATACACATATATATATACTGTATGTATGTATATATAATTATATATATACACACACGTATACACACGTATTGAATGTATCTATATAAACGAGATACCTTGCAATACATCTGGTAAAATAGTGTTATGATGGAATCAGCAGATCGCACCGGCCTCAGGAGCGGCATAGCCCTGGAGGAAACAAACCCTGGAGGGAAAAATGTCAGGAGACCATCAAATCCCCATGATTTATTGGATGTGATTGGGATATCATGGAATATACTAAGCAACAAACTGATATTTTTAGCTTTGTCTGACAATGGTACCAGGTTACCATGATGTACCTGAGTCAGGAGCAGTTTTCCAGACAGGGGAAATGATGACAAAAATCATGAACTTTTGGGGTCGGCTATTTTCAGAGAACCCCATGATGGAAATGTTCTCCCCAAGGTTCCTGGAAGGTTCCCAAGGCAATTTCCTGCAAAAATTAAATGACTTAAACATACTGACTCAAACAATCAATCCCTGACTGCTTTTGTCTTCGCATGCTAAGGTCGAGTCTCCAACCACTGGCAGGGCTCCTGGATGCTGCAGAATGCCAAACGTTATTTCTGTGTTTTAGTTAACACCAATGGACTGCTCTATTTCTTACTAAAATAGTGACCAAAACGTCAAACCCCCAAGACCTAATCCAAAAGCACGTCCCCTGTCTCTCGGTTTCCCTTCTCCTTCATCAGGGGCCGATTGCATCATCCTGCCAGCTCCACGAGCCTCACGAATTGGGAACCTGTGTAAAACCGAGGTTTGGGATCCGGTCCCTGATTCTGCTCCGACTTGGGCCCAGCTGCTGAAAAAAAGTTAAAACTGTTGTTTCATGGCAAAAGGCGAGCATCAACTGAAGTTGAAAATACTCGCAATCTCGCAATCCCGCACCTGAGCTTTTTTTGTCATCATGGCACGCGAGAAAGCTCAATTACTACGGCCAAAAATGCCGTCGTAACTCATAATGTCTCAAAGCATCGCGCGCAGGAAGACTGACGGATCCGACGGGCATCTTGCCACATCTGAACAGTCACAGCTTTGTGCTGCTCTAAATCAACTCAGTATGGCTGGGAGCCACCCCACGAAGTGGCCCTTTGCTGCTGCTTCCTTCAGCGCGAGCGTCTATTTATCTAGGAAGGCAACGGGTTTGGTGCAGCCAATGTGTTGGGCTACAGTACCCGTGTTGAAACTTCCAGCAAATCTTCCCTCCAAGTGGATATGGCTCAGAATTGTGGGATTGTTGTTCCTAAATAACGAAAATGACACGTTTTCTGGGTCCTTCGGTACCCCATTTTTGAGCTATCCCCCAGACCTTCAATGTGTGATATGGAACCTGAAATTTCCGTGGTCTGCCAATATCTGCCATCATTTCCCTCATCTAAAGGCCATATTTGAGGTACCCTCTGGTAAACTAACATAGCTATGGAAAATCATCATTTTCAATGGGTAAATCCACTATAAATGGGCCATTTTCAATAGCTATGTTAAATTACCAGAGGGTATTTGAGGTAACAAATTCTGGGACGAACAAGCCCAGCCCATGTGTTTCGATCTGTTTTGATCTCCGGTCCTCCAGGCCCTTAGTAGACTTGACTGGCACCCAGTCAACTTTCATCGGCACCTTGCCCTGGACATAGATTTGGGCTTCGGTGGAACAGGTTGGACGGAAACGAAAGGGTTTTTTTAATGTGTTTTAATTAAAAAAGTGGGATTTAAGATGATTTAAGCCTATTTAACGACATGAAAAACCATATTTAATCAACAAAAATGTGTGATTTGGGACAATTGATGTTCCTAGGGGAAGAACGTCCAGCCAGTTTGGTGAACCGACCCTCCAGTTTGAGTATCCGAGCATCCAACGAGCAGGGATTGATGCTCATTTAAGTGATATGGAATTGATCCCATCCACCGTTCGTATTGAACACCCCCATTATGTATGATCCCAAATATGTTGTCCAATCCTCTACTATAGTTTCTGAGGGGCCTTTCATCTTTTTCTGTGTCCGTTCTGCCAATTTCAAAGATTTTCAGAAAGGGAATAATGATAGATGGGGGTTGTTCAAAATGATGGTTCCCCAAAACTGCCCTTACCAAAAGTCTTGCATGATGGCAGCAATGGGTTTTTTTCCAGGACTCCCATGTAATGATGATAAACATTGGTAAAAACCATGGTAAAAACCATGGTAAACCATGAAATCTCAGGGCATCTTCGAAGCCAAGCCATGCCATGAATCACGCCGTTTGACCACCTCTTCGTCCATCCGCAAGCGTAGCTCGTAGCGGCGTCCAAGGGCAGCATGGTCATCCTCTGAGGCGCCAATGGTCCAGAAAAGGCCTCGATGACACTGGTCGTTTTGGGGTATTCCATGGTATCCCCCAACCATTGTCAAAACAAACCATGACAAAGCCATCTAGGGGAACAATATGGAACAATGCCCAACTTAAAAAGTACAAAGAATTCACAATTCACGATTGCATCACGATTCATCACTATTCAAATAGCAAAGCTTGTGGATTCTCAAGGACATCTTAGTGCTCAGCTTTCACCTTCCAACGTCGTTGGACCTTGCAGCTGGTAGTCCGAAAGAAGCGGATGGGCCTAGGATTCTTCAAGGCAAGTGCTGGAGAGAAAAATCTGGGTTGGTCTGCAAATAAGTTACCCCCAATTCCAATAGAAATTCTAGAAAAAATCATCATTGTCCCTATTTAAATAGCCATTTGAGCTTATAGTATAATATATTTATACCCAGCTTCAGACTAATACATGTTTTCCCAATCTTGGTGGCGTGGTCCTGGCCATCCCTGCCACCAACGGTGATGCTTGGCGCCAAACATCTCTGATGGAGGGGTGCAGGCATCGAGACGGATTGCCCTCCTGAAATCACAATGGATCGATGGTTCCATCGCAGAAGATCCTCACGTTTCGTGATGAGTTTGGCCACCACACCTCGTAGATAAGGAAGCTTGCCTGATCAATGACACAGCAAAACAGCTGTAAGGAATGTGTATGTTGTGGAAAATCCCAAAATCCAGAGATAGTGGGCTGAGAACGACGACATCACAAAACAGGGTGTTCCTTAGACATGGTTTCCCTCAAGAACCCTTAAAAAAGCAAACATTTCTCAAGTATTCTCAAGTGGCTAAACATGAACTCCTTCAGCAACCATGCAGACTATGCAGTAAGATTTCCCCTAGATCCAAATCAATTCCTGGACTCCTGGCCTTCGCAAGTTCGTTGAGCTCCACAAAAAGCTGGTAGTACTCGCCTACACGGGGAGGTCACAAACAGCGACAGACAGAAGAAGTGCACACGTGACACGAAGACAGGGCCTGCCCACGACATCTGATAGAAGTCATTGCTCCAGCTGTCGAAGCAAAACCTAACCTTGGAATTGGTTGACATGATCGTACATGATAATCATCCAATACCACGATGCTGCAAACAAAATGTTTGCTGGACTCAAGCTGTCTTCTCGGCCCAATGCCATGTATCGTTTTCTCAAGTGCATCTGAATCAATTCCTGCAGGTCATTGAAAAGGAATGCTGTTTAGCGCGCGGGAACATAAGCCCGGAAAAAATATTCAGACCAGCTCTACACTGTAAACCAGTAACCTCAGGATGTTGAAAATCCATTCCAGCCAAGGAAAAGGCAGCAGCCCTTTGTAAAGTCATTGAAATTTTACAATGGGCTGGCCCCAGCACAGCGTGTGTTCGGCTTACAAAGTTTTGCAAGGGCAAGACTTTGAGCAGTCCACACTCCCCTTCTTTCGGTGAAGTGTACAGTGTACATGTGTCCCTAAAGTTTTGGACTATCGATCGGAATTCCACTTCTTCAAAAGCCAGATTTCAAGTGCTGATTATATATCTGATTCGATGAACAGCAGCCATACCGCCATACCATTTTGCTCCGACTTTTTGGAGCAGGTGAAACCACCAACCAAGAATGTATGTTGCAGATTGTTTAATCACTTTCGAGTCTTCAATCAGGGTCTCCCTACTCAACTGACTCGTCCGGATGTGGTCCGCTCCTCTGGCACGCTATCTCCAGTGCGGATCTTACTCCACGTCACCTCACTATGTCACGAAAACATCTGAACTGCACTGAACGTGGCTGGAACAAGGAGAAGCGGCCTGCATCTGCTCGGCTGTTCGTTCAAACCTCCGCTTGCAGATTGGTGAGCTTCGGCTATGCAGCTATGCACCATTCAGTTTGCAACAAGCCATAGGGGTCCAACTCAATTTTGAAGACATCTCCAGCCAGTGCGTGGAAAACCCTGGAACGATGCACAAATGCAAGACGAGTGGCTTCGAAAATCGCCAGGATGCAACAAGAAACTGAACCATGACGTTTGTCTCAGATTCGCGATAACATACTCTCGTTCTTTTGAAATTGGTCCACAATGACCAATTCCAAAGGACAAGAAACGAATGTGGGACTCAAGCAGCTTCCGGCCTAGACCCATCAAACATCATCATCCATCATCACTCATCATGAAACATGGTCAAAAATAGTCACTAACTCATCAATTATCATCTAGCAGATTCTAACAGCATCAATACTACTTGCAGCATCAATACTACTTGTACCTCCTGTACTGTTAGAATCAAACCATGCCAAGCCAGGCCAGTTGTTGAGCGGGCTCCGCTGGTTCCAGGCACCTGGATTTTCCCATCGAAAAACCATCCAGCTATTGGGCTACTCCCATGATATAAAAATGGAAACCCCTCATATAATTCATGGGATTTTCCCATGATATTTATGGAAACTCCCATATAAAAATGAAGACCCATGAAAACTGCCGTTTTTTTTTCTACGATCCACCAATCCACCAGGGCGCTCAAAATGGCACTGCCAGGTCTTGGAGATGAAGCAGGAGGACCAATGACCTGCCAAGGTCCAAAAAGATCAAAAAGGAGCACGAAAATATTTGGGGATGGGTCAAAACCCTGGTACCCCTGGTGAACCCCAAGTCATAGCTGGGATTTATGGATGTTCATCCCACTAAAAATGGTATTCATAGGTATTGACCCATACCCATTTGATGTCATTTGCCGCTTCTCTACACCTTGAAGCGCAAAAGTCTGCCTGGTTGCGGTCTTCGTTCCGCAGCAAGTGGAAGTGCTGTTCCCCATCTCGAGCGATGAGCACCTGCAGAATCGCATCGCTCCCAAAGAACCCAGTGACTTGGGCACACTTCCAGTGGCCTCGATGCAATGCCGGTGTCTGTGAAGTGGATCGCACTTCATAGCCTGGCCCAGTCTCGACCCAACTGCGACACTGCTGTGAACTCAGGGCGAGCAAGCGCCATGCGACCATGATTTGGTTCCGAAATTCGAAATTCTGGCGATTTTTTGGCTGCGCGGCTGTGGTCCAGTCCATATCTGTACATTATCAACTATTCAACCTCCGGCGGCAGCAAGTGTGGAGGGGGTCGCCACTTAAACTTCCTTGGTTGCACTACTCTTGCAGCTCATGAAGGTCATCATGCAGACTGTCAAAACTCTTAACCGGTCCAAGCTGCACTGAAGGGTCCTCGAACATGTCGGGCAGCAGCAGGTGGCACCTGATAAGGAAAGATATTGCATGATATTGTGGTATTGAAAGATATGCAAGTGCCTGGTATTGCATGGTACTGTGCCAGGCTTGATTTCTCTCTATTCAGGTTGTTAGGTCCCTGTTAGGTGCCCGGCGCCACAGCAATCTGCCACAGAAGAGCACGATACTCAGTTTCCTTCCTTGCGGATCCGCTGTGAATCCGGGGCACATGGAAAGTGCTACTGAAATCAGTGTTTTCGCTGTGTTTTCGCTGTGTTTTCGCTGTGGAATCCCCTGCAGTTCGTCAAGTTCAACTGCAGTCTTAGAAGCCCATCATCGTCAATGCTGGTCACCAGCTTCTGCAGATTCCTCAAGCTACCCGTCAGGACGGCCACATGGGCTTTAGCTGCGGGCCAACCAACGTACCTGTGCCAAGACAGCACTGGGAAAACCATGGAAAACCATGGAAAACCATGGAAAACTTACACCCTAAACGCCTTAAACTTTGAAAAAGGATTGAAAAACAGTCTACGAGAGGTGAAATCATCTTCGGGACCCAACCAACCTTTCAGGTTCCATCTTGAATGCATGAAACAGAATGCAAGTAAGAAAATGGAAGGATTTGGGTTGACAAATGCCAGGATGCAGGGCTTCTTGCCAGTCTCCAATGGAAATATCTTTGCTTTCCATCTTCTCCCTGTCTGCAACTTTCGATAGGATGGCGGCCTGAAGTTCTCCCCAAAAGGATAGAAAAGAGACAACACAAGCACGATGTCTAAAATGCGCAGGATTCCCAGATTGTACAGCGAAAAGCCACTGGCGCCTGAACTTGCTTCCGGATATCTTTGAACCTTATTCCGAGGTTGCTCTGCAAAATGGGCAACATCAGGCACTTGGGGAAAACACGGTCGAAAGGTCAAGGAGCATTTGCCATGTAACAACTGCAACAAGATGACAGTGGCTGGGCCGGCTGGGCACCCAACACTGGCAGAAGTTCAGGTCGTTGCACCACCAAGGGAGGATCCTTCCTGCAGTGCGACAGATTGCGACAGTGCCCCCTGTGAGGATTTCGATGATGTCCCAGTCCATACCATCATCAAATATATAGTTTCACATACTCATTCCCTTGATACAATGGTTGCATACCGGATACCACTGTTTGATAAAGGACATGTTCCTTCCAAAGTACAAATAGAATAGATTTAGGTTCCCACAAACTGGGAGAGAAGCACTTCCCATTGAATTCCAGTAGGTGTTCCTTATACCCCAACTGATTTTGCTCAGAGTCTGTGAGCGCGTTCGTGCTACGGTCAAACGGCCCAAGTGAACCACGTCGCGTTGACTGTTGAACTCCTTGGCTGTAGACACAAAGCACCACTTTATTCTGTAGGTCAAAACAATGTATGCATGTATAATCATGTATATATATATAACATATGTATGATATATATATATGTGATATATATATAACATAACATATATATTTATGCATGTATGTATGATATAGGTATATATATATATATGTGTGTGTGTGATATATATATATATATGCATTTATATATATATTATAACACATATATAGTCTTTGGGACTCGCAGGTCGTCTGGTCATTTCAAGAGTCCAACCATCCAATGTTGGGTTACCCAGGTTTGACCAACATACCTGCTATCTATCGGTGAGGTGGCGAACCCAAATCCATCTCTCAAAAGTCCAGTGGCATTCTCCACAGCGCAGCTATGTCCCACCAGCACGAATGACAAATGGGCAGTGTGACCTCAGAAAACCATGGAGCCCATTGAGGTAGCTGAAGATCTTGCATTTGAATTTAGAGAAGATTTGAAATGAGTCTTCTCTGTTCCCTAGTTTCAATAAGCTTCAAGGATGTGTTTTTTTTTGTCATCCTGCAATTGAGCACTGATCTTCCCCAATATGGTGGTTTTCGTATAATCTCCAATGTATTGGGTAGTATAATCCCTCATAATCAACCATCATTTACCAGTTATATTAACCCTTATTTCCCTATATTTTCATCTAGTGAAGACCGTATGAAATCTCCTCTAATCATCAACCAACAGGGCTAGACCGCTGCTCCACTTTTGTCGACTTTGAACAATCTCTCGCTCCTGGCTCGGCCATTAAAACTTATCTCCAGCTGCAGAGGAGTGGCCCACTGAAAAGTGACCCAGCTTGGCAACCTGGCAGAGAGGGAAAAAGTTGGGAAATTTTCTGGGAAAGTGATGATTCAACCTGATTCAACCATGGATTTTCAGGTGAGGAGCCATCTGAAAAAAAAAAACATCCAATCTCCCCATGGCGTGATGGGATTCCAATGGAATTTCACAGTTTGTTTCTGTTAACGTCAAGGGACGACTTTCCACATCTCCTCGGGGTCGTGACCTCTACGATTCAGGTAGGAGAACATGGCAGTCATTCCCATTTGGCTTCTTAATGCAGCACCTGAGAGGCACGGCATCGGGGACAGGATGGAGACAGCCGAAGTCAGCCAAGGCGCGAATGTTTTCCAAGGCTACTGGGACTTTCACATCTCCCAAGCGCAAGTGCAGGGATGCATCGGAGCATATTGGAAGGCCTCCTTCGTGGCAAGCGCTACTTTTGGATCCAAAAGGTCCTTAAGTACCCTAAGTATCAATGTTGTGTGCTTGCCTATGTGCATAACATGTTCTACGTGTGTATAGATACATATTAAAACACTAGTGTATGTATGTATGTGTTCCTTCTTTGGTACACCAAGGAATAGTAGAATCAGATACTCTTCCATTTCAGCATCCAAGAGTCAGCTTTTCATCCCAGCTCCATTCTCCAAAGCCCGAGTCTCCTATGGCCACCAATGCCACCATGGGCGTCTTCACAAAGTAGCCCTCGGCATCGTAGAAGGTGGCTCCCCCCAACTGAAGCAGGGCCCGCAACCTGGACATTCCATGACATTCCAATTTTCAAATGAACCAGTTCCATCCAGTTCCAAGAGATGTTTGACCAGTGACCTGAAGCAACATGAAACAACTATAATCTGGATCTACCCTCTGTCATCAAACGTGGCTCGAATATCACCCATATAAAAGTCCTGAATTTTAAGCGGATTTCCGCAGCGATGTTTGACACAGGAGGATAACTACCATGTTCCAATGACCAAAAGCCTGTTCCAATGGATCATCACCATGACCAATAACCACCATATACCACCATGGTAGTGGCCAAGCTTGTTCCAATGGATTCTGGTGCCCTGCTTCCCTGCCGGGCCACTTCCCAGCCGTGCTAAACTCTCGTGCAGCATCCCACCAGTCGATTTGGTCCAGCACCCGCAGGCCGCAGGGCAGGCGACGTACCAGCGAGGCTAGCCTGGAATTCTGAAAGGATCTGAAAACTTGGGAAATACCATGATTTACTGGTTAAAATGTCAAGTTCATGGGAAAAATAGAGAAAAATCATGATCAACGGATTTTGATGTTCATAAAACGTATGATTGTTTATTCTGCTTTCAACACTATACATGATATAAGGATTAATAAGGTGTATACCCTCGACAAAGCCATATTTCTTGGAGATGGTTAGAGATGGCCATCCGGTTGCGTCCGGTTAGATCCACAGAGGGAACCAACAAAAGTGGCCAGAAGGTCATTCGCTCCATATTGAGGTGTTTCGTGGACTGGTTCCTGCCAATCATCATGTCTGATGAGGCTATTACAGTTCACCAAAAGAAACTTTGACCAACCAATCATGTGAATAGCCGGAATAGCAGCAAGTTCCATGATGCTTCCTGAAATGAATTGAACAGTAGTTCATAACTCAGTTGTAATGCTCTAGGTCACAGGCTCAGGCTCGTCTTCGCAGGATACTTGCGATCTTTGGGCCTAGTCCACGAGAAAAATCGGGATGCAGAAATGGCAAGTGCCCAGGGGATCAGTAACCCCCCAAAAAGATCGAAAGTAAAATCCCACTCGTCGGCAGGTGCATCGGTCTCAAATTCACGCACGGAGACGAACGTCCGAGAGTAAAATCCCACTTTTTCAGAGTGATAAAGATTGATACAACTGTCTACCCCAGATCAAGTCAGACCATGTTCATCATTTTCGTATACCCATGGTTTCTCTATGTTTCTCTTGGGGATCCCCCAGGACTTCAGAAACCCCCATGGCACGGTACTAAAAAGAGCTGCCGAAAAATCCGTGCCGCCACACCTTCTGTCCGAAAGAGGTGACCAGCCCGAGGCCTAAGGCTGTCACTCCCAGTCCTGCGTCGCTCAGCGCAAGCAACTGTCAATGATGAATGAGGTAAATCCAAGACCTGTATATGGACCAGATTACATGTTGGGATTCATAACTTAACAATAAATGTGAGGATGGTTCTTGTTAAGTTTATGAGGATTATATGGGGGGTGTATGATCAATATGGTAAACCCATTGATATCATCAATTACTATGGAGACTATGTGGGGATGGTAAATAAAGGACAAACCGTACCACACTCTGACTATCGCTTTTTTCAAGGATGATCAAACCATCCCCAAGTCATCACCATAAATGGATGCCATGTTTACCATCCCAAATGGTACCCTCTGGTAATTTAACGTAGCTATTGAAAATGGCCATTTCTAGTGAGTTTTCCCATTAAAAAATGGTGATTTTCCATAGTTATGTTAAACTACCAGAGGGTAGGTTTATGGCAGCCAGGCTTTCCCACATTTGAAGCACCATCCGATCCATCCGCTCCGGCTGCGGACGAGAAGTCCCGCCATGCGGACTTCGCCGGAAGCCCAAGGCGAAGCATGGCGCCACGAGTCAACTCGTCCCTTGACCCAAATGGACCAACTCATGGCATCAATATGTCCAAACCTCGGGCCCAAATCCACCATTGATTCATGAAAAATCTATGTGCTCCCTATGTTCGGAAAGGGGAATCCCAATGGATTTATGAGGCATCACCATGTTTGAAATCTCAGCCTGGCAGAATGGCAGATTCCAAATGGCACCCGGCCTGAAGATCGAAGAGATTCCAGCTGCCGGCCACCTAGAATTCACTGGCAGCCACACATTGGCAACGCCCAAATATGTGTCTTCAGCGTCGCGTGCGCCTGGTATGTGCCAACCAGCCCCGTGAGGCTTGCTTCAAAGGCTCTCTCGGCCGGAGTGTCCTCCTTCTCTGCCTGGCCATGGACATGGGGCTTTAGGGCTATCATGAAAAATCACATATATTTACAGTATATAACAGATTATAACAGATTATAATAGATTATAACAGATAAAATAACAGTATATTAACATCTGTGGTTTTCCAGGTTTTATTCAACTATAAATGACCATTTAAACCGTAGCTCTGTTGACCACTAAAGCCATCCCATCCCAATTTGGTCGCTCCTGCGGAAGCTTCTCCCAATCGACCATGCGCCAGCGGCCCTGCAGTTGCAAACGGATGCGGAACCTCAGCGGATAAAGCTGCGGCCCCTGCTTGGAAGCCATGGAAAGAAATTGCATAGGAAGTCATTGGGGAAAAGAAAAAAAACACTTACCCTATTTCAATCCTGGTTGAGTTTCAAAAAACTGGAGATGCAGATTTGAGATGCAGCTGATATGTCTGAAAAATCGGCAGGAATTCAAACTTACCCTCTGGTAAACAGCCACATAACTATGGAAAATCACCCTTTTTTATGGGTAAATAAACTATTTCTATAGCCATTTTCATTCTAGCTTTTTGTAAACGTTGACCAGGCCGGGTACCCTGACCTTTCCCATTTTTCAATGGCAGGGGCCCTCCCTGAGCTGAGCTTCGAACCTATCTCCAGGCACAGCCAGGAGATCGGCATCCACATCACGAAGAGCATCTGGAGCAATGGCCTATGGCGCACCACTGGGGTATCATCCAAAAAGACCATCCAATAAAATTGGTAGGGGAAAAAAGCCAGGAGTTCTTTGGTGTTTCGGAAAAAAGAACCTGTTTTTTGGGGGGGATAGAAAGAGTGAATCAAGTTTTGAAACATTCACATGTCAACCTCTGAAAGAAACACGTTGAGAAGTTGGGGCATTGCTGCCTGCCATCCACCACCAGGTACTTGTCTCGCGTCATCGGCACCAGCATCCACCTTGAAACCCCCGTCCGGTGACAGTGGAATCACCACCTGTTCCAAGAGTTCCATGTCGACATCGCCTTTTGCCCATCATCAGGGATGACATCTTTCCACGATGTCCAGCATCTCACCATACCCTCTGGTAATTTAACATAGCTATTGAAAATGGCCAGTTATAGTGGATTTTCCCATGAAAAATGGTGGATCTTTCCATAGTTATGTAACAAATTACCAGAGGGTAACACTTTCTGAAGTCACTACCATAACACACCAACTCCTCACCATGGAAAAAAACATGGTGAGTTTCATCTTTGAGTTTCCAGACCAAGCGAGGTCCTTTGGGCCGCCCATCGATCTGCCAACTCAGCACTTGCAGTGCAGCCTGTGGAATCACCCAGCTGTCTGGGTAAATTAAAATATTTCACTAACCTGAATCTTGCGGCCACCAACTGAGGATGATTTCCCGAATCCTAACCATGATTTCCAGGGTTCGGTCGCTTTCCGTGAGGTCGTTAGAATTTACCCAGATGATGGTCATATTCCCATTGTTGTTGGTTTATAGCCTATTAACCACTATTAACCCACTATTTCCGTGTTTAAAGGTGGCCATACCCACCCCCCCATTTCTGCTGTCGGTCGTACCTCAGGTCCAGCAACAGGACAGCACTTGTCGCCCTGCCAGAAGTAAGGCTCTGTTGGCTGGCGACATCCCTATTGCACCAAGTCGGTGAATATGTGTGTATATATATAATATTACTTATAATATAAAATTAATACAAAATGTGTATATATATAATATATATTTATAGTTTATGTAATATTATATATATAATTATATATATGTATGTAATATAAAATAAAATAATACAATACAATATAATATAATATAATATAATATGTTTTTATAATATAATACAATACAGTACAATATACGATGCTATACAATACAATATACTATACTATAATACAATACAATATACTATACTATACTATACTATAATATAATACGATATAATATGATATGATATAATATAATATAATACAATACAATACATTACAATATATATATATATATACAGTATACAGTACAGTGTGTGTATATGTATGATGTATATATATATATACGGCAAATGCCTGGGTTTTGCCCGGACCCGCAATGACGACGGGCGACGCATCATCATCATAATCATCATCATCATCATCATCATCATCAACATCACCATCATGATCATCAACATATATATATAGAGGATGCAGAACAGTTTTGAGCAGTGCTTCAATTGATACTGCGCTGCACCAGCTGTATCTGCCAAACCTTGTGAACTTTATTGAACTTTGACTTGGCAGTATCCCCGAAGATCTGCAGCACCCAGCCTCTGTTAAGACCGGATGGAGAACTCGAGTGGGTTCGCCATCCAATGCAATTTGAAAGCGCTCCCACCTGGAAAAATCTGCCATGGAACCCAGGTGGATTCAATGGACTGCCCATGACTCGCCATGACTCGCCATTTCGATGCGGGGTCGGTTGTATCAAGTTGTATCAAGTTGGCAAGTTCAAGAGGTAGAAAACCATGGACATTGACCTGAATCGACCGATTTGAAACTGGAGGAATCCCAGCTGGGATGAACAGGTCTGCCGCCCCAAAAAAAAACAGGCGGTTTGATAACAATCACTTCCATCCTACGGGAACATGACGGCAGTCTCCCAACCATCTTAATTTTGGTTCAGTGAAAATAGTGGACAAAAAACGACCCAAATGCAAAAGTAGTTCTGAACAAATGGTCCTTCTCCCTTCTTGAACAACCCACATGAATCCACATGAACCATCCAAAATAAAAAAAAAAGGTGTGGCCGTGTGGCTTACAATAACCCCAAATCGGCAAGGTCCAAGGCCTGTTCTCGCTGAGGATGATGGTGAAAACATAGACCCCTGGAGCTTTGTTCTCCATGGGTTGAGGACGCCACCTTCCCGGCATGTATTGAGACCCAAGATTCGTTGGTGGTCCATGTTTACAGGCGGTCTTCCCGTGGTCATCTGCAGTATCTGTTGCAAGTTGCATCCGGAATAAAGCTTCCAACTGCGTCCCATTTGACGCGTACGAAAGGAAACTACCATCCAGACACTAGGCAAACGGTAGGCACCCACGCTTGTACCTATTTGGACATCGCTACAAATGACCCCCTTTCAATCAACGTGCCGTGTGGCTGTTCGATGCCTGTTGAACATGCCCATGATGCTGTAGCCCATCTTTGGGAGCATTTCTTCAGCCAATTCACCGCCTCTGGTGATGCAACTGGCAAGCCAACTGGAAAGGATTCATATGGAAATCGTTTAAATGAAACGATTAAAGAAAGCACATCCATGATACATCCATCACAGAGACAAATGCAAATACAATAATTGTGAGATCAGGTGCTGCCCCAAAAATTTGATTTGCGCCTCCACTGGGCCAGAATAGCAATGGCTGAATCAGCTCCTGCGGCCCAATTCCACACTTAATGTGCGGTGTTGCGGTTTTAGCAGTCTTCTTCAACGACTCACACAACGAAAAATACGAAAAGCGCGAAGCGTCCCATGCTGGGAACAAAGATTGGCAAATCAGCCACAATTGGGCCATTGGGCCGAAATGTTCCAAGGCCAACGAGATCGAAAAATTTGCAACGCTGAGGAAAGGTTCGTACTCTTCGTACTCTTCACCGACCTGCCATTCCAATAGATACGGCGGGAGTCCTGCTTTGATGACGTAATTGCCTTTTGCTTCTGGTACGTCTGCTCCGGCACCTGGCATTGACTCATGAACTTCACGGGAGTCGGGTTTGGATACCCAAGATGGATGTTTACCCATGCGTTTATAGAATAGAATAGATAGATAGATAGATGGATCGATAGATCAATGGATCGATGGATGGGTGGATGGATGGGTGGGTGGATGGATGGATACATAGGTATAGATAGATAAAATTAAATAAGGATGCAGATGTTTTTTGTTTTTTTTTTGAAATTGTTTTTGTTTTTCAGTCTGGGGCACTTTTCCTTGCTATTTGCTACAGTTTGGAACAAAAATTTGTACTTTGCTGAATTTTGGAGCTAAAATTTGCCATTTGCACTGTTCATCGATTCTTCCATGGTTTTACTGGATTTTCCATGGTGTTAATTGGTTTACCCAAAGTTTCATCGATTCTTCCATAGTCTTCATTGAGTTTTCCTTGGTTACAATGGATTTTTCCATGGTTTCAATCGATTCTTCCTTGCATAACATGCACCTGGTGAACATGTAGAATATAGGTTGATGCACAACCCTGTTGGATCTAAATAATAGCATTGGATGCTATCATAGTGTTGGTGGGTTGTGCGTTTATTTAAGGTTGGTTTAGGGCTGGTTTAAGGTTTATTTAGTGTTTATTTAGGGTTGGTTTAGGGTTTATTCAGGGTTATTTAGGGTTGGTTTAGGGTGTATTTAGGGTTGGTTTGGGGTTTATTTAGGGTTATTTGGTTTAGGTTTGGTTTAAAGTTTATTTAGTGTTGGTTTAGGGTTTATTCAGTGTTATTTAGGGTTGGTTTAGGGTTTATTTAGAGTTTATTTAGGGTTGATTTAGGGTTTATTTAGGGTTATTTGGTTTAGGTTTGGTTTAAGGTTTATTTAGTGTTGGTTCAGTGTTTATTCAGCGGTATTTAGGGTTGGTTTAGGGTTCATTTAGTGTTTATTTAGGGTTGGTTTAGGGTTTATTTATGGTTATTTAGGGTTGGTTTAGGGTTGGTTCAGGGTTTATTTAGGGTTATTTAGGGTTGGCTTAGATTTATTTAGGGTTGGCTAA
>Ga0126342_10003923_pt1:0-22500 | contig 24984 bp, 21 predicted proteins | sample Cyp1metagenome_FD_92528 | JGI IMG/M metagenome (GOLD analysis project Ga0126342, IMG submission 92528) | Coral microbial communities from Lord Howe Island, Old Settlement Bay, Australia - Cyphastrea 1 metagenome | ecosystem: Host-associated > Invertebrates > Cnidaria > Coral ...
AAAAAATGGAGATTTCCTAAACCACGGCGAAACCCGCAAAACATCAAATCAATCAACCATCCAAACCAAAAAACCCCCAAAAGGAACATTAACCAACCAAAAAAAAAAAAAAAAAAAACATTGAATATTGCGATTAAGAATTAAATCATTGGATATTCATTCATGGATATTAAAAACGATTATTAAGCATTGATTAATATTTAGTATCCAACGGTTAAACCATATAACTATTATCCTTGGTAAATATTTGATATACAATCCACACATATGGTTTAGTTTAACCAAATACTTATTTATTTACCATGTGGATTGTAGCTGAATAAACCAGCTACTAGCTAAAAAGCTAGTGCCTCCGATCCACCCCAGGCTTGGCCAAGTGTCGGATCAAGATTTCGCCTCAGATCGGCGATCGATGTTTGGTCGAAGCCGGTTGGAAAAGGGGTTTGGTTGACACGCATAGCCGCATAGTATGAGATTCAAACCTACTTAATCACGGATGAATTATTGTATACTATTATACATATATATATATATATCAGATTAATCTACATTAAATTAAATCATCTTTAATCATACAATACCATATACTTCAGAATTCGGTAAAGTAATATGTATATAAATAAATATAAATATATATATATATATATATGGAGGTTTCCTAAAATGGTGGTACCCCTAAATCATCCACTTATAGACAGATTTTCCATTTTTTCCAGCATCCACTGGGGAACCTTCATGTAAATCACCCAGCCCAGGCAGCCCAGGCAGCCCAGGCACGTCCCTCCGTCAAGGCTTCACCCAGCGCTTGAACCTTGGCCTGAATTTCCTCAGTGTGCCAGGTGATGTCCCAATCATTTACATTTGTTTCAGAACCACATGGGTATGGATCAATACCTATTAATACCATTTTTAGGGGGATGAACATCCATTTACCAGCTATTTTGATGTTCACCAGAGGTACAAGGTTTTGACACACTGCCATATGATTATACCACTATTTGGCATCCAATTGTAGTCTATCCCATCGAATGGAGGGTTTCATCAAAGTTCCCAAATAACTTCCCATATACGTATCTTCATATTTGCCAGACATCATACAAGGTGGCGCCCCCTAGATAGCTAAGTTGGTTTATAACTCTAATAATTAACTAGGACTTATGGCAGTTGTATTTATGGTTAATGGGATTATCAACCAATTTATAACTGGGGGGGCACCACCTTGTATGGTTTATGATACTTATAGCAAAACAGTAATTTGCGTAATTTGCTAGTGATGGCCGGAAATACCAGTTATAAGTATAAATCAAAAACAATTTATGGAATGTGTTTGATCTTATAAAAAATAACCTGTTATAACTAATAGCCATGACCAAAACATACCAAACCCGCCGCGGGGGTCGGCGGTGCTTGTTAGGGATCCAAATTCTGGGGATGACTGGGGGTTTCCCTGGGGGATCCCTTTTTGCTGGTTTATTTCATGGAAAATCCATCTATAAAAATGGATGATTTAAAACTTACTTTCTGGTAAACATACAAAAAACTATGGAAAATTATGTTTTCAATGGGTAAATCAACTATGAATGGCCATGTTCAATAGCTATGTTTGTTTACCAGGGGGTATATATATACACACATACAAACACCATCTGATTGTAAGTATACCAGAAGCAATGCCATATCACCATTTGATTTGAAACTAGCAATTGGCTTTTTGAAACTGTGTTTTTTTGTATGTATATATAAGTAGCTATAGGCTTCTCCAACGCCTTAGAACTTTGGACAGCAAGCATTTGGTACGGGGTACAGAGAGTAAACTCATGCTGACATCCCCGTCATGTCCTGGGGTGTGGGGCGGCCAATAACGTCGATCAACGACATACTCACACTTTGCTTCTTCGAAGTACGAGACTTGCAATTGATGTCTTAGAAGGGAACATGACAGCAGCGGATGACATGATGAGCAGTTGATGATGCCAACATTTTGAGACAAAGTTTCGTCACGATAAACACACAGCAACAGGTGAGGGCATCGATACTTCCAAGAGGTCAGACTACGCTAGATATTCATGATTGTTCATGTATTGTCAGCCAATATTTATATATATGTACATATATATATATATATATACATACATATATATATATATACAAATATATATGTATATATATAAATAAATAAATACATATATATATATATATATATAACTCATTATAACGCCAAACCTCATGATATCCTAGTAAATCTCCATATTGCTGGTTAATTTCCTCACAGTATCATCATGATACTGGGTTGCCTATCTCCCCGCTGTTAATTCTTTACAACCGGCTATTCTCCAATTTCCAATGATATCAACGCCCCAAACGATAGCTAAGTTGGATTATTTCAGTATAGGTGAACCGGTAGATATGGTAGGATATAATGATCTAGTTCATTGGGGTTATTTCCCATCCCCCTAATATTTACCCCCTGGTTATTTAACATAGCCATGGAAAATGGCCCATTTATGGTGATTTTCCATGGCTATGTTAAATAACCAGAGGGTATCAACACACCCAAAACGGATCCAAAATGGATCAGTACACCCTCTACGATGGGATTAGAAGTCCTTTTCGTCCTGGTTAGTTGATGGCGTGTTTCCCTTGTTTCATCCCTGCCAAGTATAGCATGTTAGGTTTCGATCCACCAGATAGCTTATATTAATAGTGGCTTTGGGTATGTCCCCTCATCATAACCCCATCAATCACAACATATACAACAATACCATTAAATCCATGTATATCCCTTTTTGAATCCCTTATTGTATCTCCATTAACGATTGATTATGGCTGTCATCAGAATTACTTACCAAGAATCGTTCATAATAATCATCCAAATTTATATCCCATTAAAGAACTATTGCATCCCTCATTGTGTCCACATTAACCACTATTATTATATCAGCCATGATCACTGAATAGGCACAATTATATCAGTCCATTATATACTTTTATACTTGCCAACTGGTACTGGGGGCATCGCCAACTTATAATACTAATGGCAATTTTCATTAACTTTGGGACTTACGACCACCAGGGTTATAAACTGATTGAACCATAATATTAATATAAACCATTGGATATTAACCATTGATTTTTGTTTAGCCATATATAAACCAGTTTATGGATAATCCATAGCTATGATACCAGTATATATATATATATATGTTCATTAAAAACCCCTAATACCCAATAATGTTCATTAATTATACTAATAATCCAAGATACTATCTAAAATGATATCCAATAATGTTGATTCATAATCTACATAGATATACGATATATGTATATATATAGACATATGATAGAGCTCCAATATACTATCCCCAAAAAATAGACAATATATAGATCCATTCTGATCCAATATAATATCCAAAATCCAGTATATGGAGGTTTCCTGAAATGGGGGCACCCCCAAATCATCCATTTTTGTAGGAGTTTGCATCGTTAATTAGCCATTGATGTAACTACCACAAGTCCTAGATATTAGAGATTATAAAGCAACTTGGCTATCTTGGGGGCATCACATTGTAATATCCATTATTGTATGGTTTGAGGGTTTCTGATCCCCAATGGCTGGATGGTTTGTAATGGAACATTTGAGAAAAAATGATGATTTGGGGGCACCCGCATTTGAGGAAACCCATATATATATGATATTTCACTAACATGAATTAAGGTCATTTGGGGATGATTCCTCTTATTAAACATGATTCCAGTGAGGGAGAACAGTGAAGTCGTTATAATTTACCCAGATATCCATATTTATATATATATATACATAGTTATATATATATATACCCAGTACAATATTTATATATATATATATAATACCCCCAAAAAAATAGATAATATATAGATCCAAGCTTCGTCGCTCCAGATCTCTGTGGAGCCACTGAGCTCCTCCAGTGTCGACTTGGCCTCCTCGATGCACGTGTCGTCCACCTGGCACGGCGCCACGGCGGCACTTTTGCCATGGGAGAAATGGCTGGTTTCACCATGGAAAACCCTGGAAAACCATAGAAAACCCTGGAAAAAACAATGATTTATAAACTTATAAACATGTTTTAACATATTTTAAGATATTTCAACAGTACAAGAAGTGGTGGTTTTAGGATGGAAGACATGATTTAAACATATTTTAACCGTACAACAAAAACGGTGGTTTTACCATGGTTTCACCATGTTTCACCATACATGGTGATGGCTTTTTACCTGAAATAACTTTTGGGTTTTGGTGGTTTTACTTTGGAACATGTTGGGATAAAGAATTGTGAGGTTTTGGTTACGCAAACACCAAGATTTAAGCAAGAAACAGTGTGGAGGGGGAATTTTTTCTGATTCGCCAACAACATCCAACAACTTAAATGTGATTTCAGCAAATCAGAACAAAGAAAACAAGGGATTTACTTTAACCAAGGAATCACCTTGGTGAACAATGGGTGAGCATGAGATTCGCTGAAGGGCTTGCTGTGGGTTTGCAAAAGAGTTTTTACAGCAACAGGCTGGTTCTCTACTTGGTTTAACAGCTAATTCTGATGACCTTCCGATTGACCTTAAGTATCCATACTGTCGATATTGATCCAAAGTCATGGTGATCATTCAAACAAGCCGATGACCGGATTACCGGTTATTTTTCAGCATTCCTGGGATGAAAACTCACCTGAAACACGGAAAGCTCGTTTTGCTTTTGGGTTCCGAGACGAGCCATCAAAGAAAATGCGATGTCGTTTCTGCTTGTGAACTGTTTAAGGTCCCAACGGTGGATGACTCGGAGTGAGATATATTAGAGAAATATGTTTATCTTTATTAGCGAACCAAATTTCATAGATGGAAAAGGTGGAACCTGGAAATTCTTCAGCCAACATCAGCCATGAAATCTGGCAAACAAAAATTGAACTATGATCTACTCGTTTAAAACAACATATAACCGTCTTAAACAATCCATGACGACCCTATAGAGCCTGGTACCATAAAAACCTGCGTTCAACAAATCTAGACATCCCAACAATGAAAATGGCCCATTTATAGATGATTTACCTTTGAAAAAATGTAATGTTCCATAGTTATGTCAGTTTACCAGAGTGTATGTGATGTCAATAACACCATTGACAATCCAGTTTCAGTTTCGGTTTAATCACTGATGTTACTTGATATCTGCTGTTGACTCACAGCCATCTCCTAACTAATCGATCAAAACCCATTCTTCTTGTATGGTGCGGCACGTAACTCTGCCAAGTTGCACCATCGACGGTTGATTCCTCCTGACCTTTGCGACACGGGGCCAAAACAAAACTTATTTTGAAATACGTTTTTGATCTCGCTCTCAATACTTTCATAATTCACCAAGCTGAAACAAACTGATTTCCAAATAAATCACAACATCCGCAAAATCATTTGTACAGTTATAGCCCTTCAATGCCCTTTACCAATTATAAGTACTTATAACCCCATGTAATTATGGAACTATAACAGTCATAACTAATGCCATGGCCACAACTGTACTGTGTAATACGATAGCAACATGAAATTTAAATGTTTGCTTTGCAAAAATATGATTGAATCATTACCCTCTGGTAATTTAACATAGCTATTGAAAATGATCATTTATAGTGGATTTTCCCATTAAAAATGGTGATTTTCCATAGTTATGTTAGTTTACCAGAGGGTAACAACTCAGCGTTTTTGTCGCCGAACATCGTAGAAAGCAATGGATCATTCGTTTGGTGCCCAAGCCTACCCCCAACAACTTTCGTTGATTTCTTGCTTGCGTCATTGCTAGTTTCAGAGTTTGTTTGCGTTTCCTTTCCCATAGATATCCCAGTTGGTATTTTAAGCAATTTTACAAATGGATGCAAATCGAACTATGATTCTATAGTTATATGAGTGAACATGGATCCTTCTCTAGTCATTAAAGGGGTCGATGAAAACATCAAGATATTTTGTTCCCTTGTTGTGCTTTTTTTTTCTCTCTCTCTCTCTCTGTCGAAAATGGTTGGCAGAAAGAATCTACAGATTCTCAGGGCAGCAGCAAATTGCAGAATGAAGGCAAAACCCGACCTGCAAACACCGTGGAAAAACACTTCGCACGGGCTGCGCATTCCACCAGATCACTTTGACATCTGGATTTCCGGGTCGACTTGCCACACCATGACATTCCATGACATTCCCATGGATAATTTGGGGTGCCAATGACTTGGGACACCAGGGAATGACTACACTACAATTGAGACAATCCCATATCTATTGGGAGTCTAATTGGTAGTACTCAGTATACCGAAAAAAATCCCGTCTGTTGTACGAATACTCCCAGTTCTAGTATGCACCATTATTTCTTTAAAACACCACTTGCACAATCAGCAACCAACAGTTCATCTCCACATAAACCAACAAAAATAACTGGGAACTGGAAAAAGGTCCGGAATTTCACTGTACATGTATCCACCATAAATCCGACATTTATGTCAATGTTGATCAACTTACGTATGATACATCATCCAAACAGATTTCGTTATATATATACAGCATATGAACTCAATTGCATTGAAACATAGAAGTAACATGTATATATGATTATATATGAATCTCATTGTAAATGGTGGTTCATTAACATATATATATATATATATTAACCATTGATAAACCCGGTAAAGTCCCTATGTTTCTTCTTACCTCCCCCTATGAAAATCCACCTTCCCATGGCCCCGAGCAGATCCCAGGCGCATTCCGCGAAGGCCTCTGCCGCCTCTTTGAGATCCGCCAACTTCTTGACGACGCCGAAGGCGCGGCGCCTTCGGACGTCGAGCCCGTCGAGTGGTTTCACAGCGCCAGGTGGTGGGGAAAACCCCAGTTGATGATGGTTGGTGGTATACATATGGTTAATATATGGTTAATATATGGTTATATAATACCTGGTTAATATATGGTTAATATATGGGTAATATATGGTTAATATATGGATAATACCTGGTTAATATATGGTTAATATATGGGTAATATATGGTTAATATATACTTAATTTATGGTTATTATATGGTTAATATGTGGTTATTATATGGTTGATATATGGTTAATTTATTGTTAGCATATGGTTAATATATGGTTAATATATGGATAGTATATGCTTAATTTATGGTTATTATATGGTTAATATATGTTTAATATATGCTTAATTATGGTTAATATATGGTTAATATGTGGTTAATATATGGTTGATATATGGTTAATATATGGTTAATATATGGTTAACATATGGTTAATATATGGGTAATATGTGGTTATTATATGGTTAATATATGGATAATATATGCTTAATTTATGGTTATTATATGGTTAATATATGCTTAATTTATGGTTATTATATGGTTAATATGCGGTTAATATATGGTTGATATATGGTTAATATATGGTTAATATATGCTTAATTTATGGTTATTATATGGTTAATATATGGTTAATATATGGATAATATATGGTTAAAATATGGTTAATATATGGTTAATATATGCTTAATTAATGGTTATTATATGGTTAATATATGGTTAATATATGGTTAATATATGGTTAATATATGCTTAATTTATGGTTATTATATGGTTAATATATGGTTAATATATGGATAATATATGGTTTAAATATGGTTACAGTAATATATGGTTAATATATGGTTAATATATGCTTAATTTATGGTTATTATATGGTTAATATGTGGTTATTATATGGTTGATATATGGTTAATTTATTGTTAACATATGGTTAATATATGGTTAATATATAGTTAATATATGGTTAATATATGGTCAATATATAGTTAAATAATATATGCTTAATATATGGTTAATATATATATATATATGGTTAATATGTGGTTAGTATATGGTTGATATATGGTTAATATATGGGTAATATATGGTTAATATATGGTTAATATATTGTTAATAGGTTAATATATGTTTGTTGGTGGTATCAATGGGGATATGTCATGGGAATATCCAATATGTGGTCCAATATATCTGGTTGGTGGTTGAGCCTACCCCTCTGAAAAATATGAAAGTCAGTTGGGATGATGACATTCCCTATATATGGAAAAATAAGAGATTTATGTTCCAAACCACCAACCAGTTATGTTTGTTGCTTGACACTCGCATTATAGCCATGGATATAACATGATATAACGACCACAAGTCCTAGTGAAATTAGAGATTATAAAGCAACTTGGCTATCTTGGGGGCATCACCTTCTATGTATTATAATCAATGGTTAATGGTTGGTTAATATATAGTTATTGTATGGTTTGAGGGTTTCAATAAATGGGGGAACCCCAATGGCTGGATGGTTTGCAATGGAAAAATCAAGAAAATGATGATTTGGGGGTACCCCCATTTTAGGAAACCCATATATATATATGTAGAGTATATAAAAATAAGTATTCCACAAACAGTGTGGCCACACTTGGGGTTCTTACGGTAGGAGTTAAGGCCTAGTTCATGCGAAGTGAATCCCAATTGATTACTTGTGGAAACCAAACAATATGTCTAGGCTTAGAAGAGTACTTCCCCGTTATCATGGGTGGCAAAATATTATGTTCTCGGTGTTGATTGGTGTTCTTTATATGTTTTATGATAGCGGATGGACACCAACACCATATGTATCCCGGTGTTCACATCGTGCACGATTGGTAGCGTTCCACCTTGGATCATGTCTGGATATCCGAAGCACAGTCGAGCAATGCCAACAAAAATCCAGCTAAAGAAACACAGTCTATCAATATGTATCAATATTTGAATGTCATCTAAATATTCATAGTGATCAGTATTATAAATAGTCATCAACCTCTATAAACACATTGAACTATTGATAAATCAATATCTATGACATAGTTTATCAACATAGTTATCAAACCTAAATAAACAAATGAAACACTTTGTTTGTAACGCGGAGCCGCTGTGCCAAGAGGCTTCAAGCCCAGCTTGACCAATTCCTCTTTGGCCTGGTGCACACACTCCTGCGTCGCGCCATGCGGATCGCACAATGCATATATATATATACTATGGACATACATTAACCAAATATTAAGATAGATAGAACATGATAGAACATTATGTATATATATATATATGTAAATATTATATGTTATGTTGTTGATGTAAAATGATTTTCCTTGGCACCGTAAATTCGTTTCCTAATGATAAGGTGGGTTGCAAGTGCTGGAACAAGAACATGATCTACATGTCTGAATGATGTTACAGCACACCATGGTTGTCAACTGAACAGTAGTCCGTTCTGAGAGCACCACTTCAGAGTGACCCAACGCGACCCAACGTCACACAAACAGAGTCTTTCCCAAATGGTCCGTTCGGTTGAAAAATCAATGACCCCAACATCTTACTGGTGCTTAGTAGGGAATGGATGGGTTGCTGGGGGTTGCTGGGATGATTATTACTAGTGATTATGGATCATTCCCGAAAATTCCCTGCGTTTAGCACCAGTAAGACATGATATCTTCTTACCACGAGCCGTTCAACCACTCATGGGGAAGTATTGGTGACCGTCCAATGCCAACCATCATTTTGTGGGGTTCGCTCTGCAGTATCAAGATTATAGTTGTCCTCACATCAGGAATCATTGAAGAGAATCTGTACTTCTGTCCATTATCGTGACAAACTCGATTTTACACATCTTGAGGTTTGCACCCCCAAACCGAACCATCATGACTGTCATGATGAGGTATGATCAGGTATTGTGATAACTTGTTGTAACTTGCAAAGAAAAGGGAACAACACAGCTGGTTAGATGAAACAAAAGATCTGATCCATTGGCAAATTGGCAAGGGCATCCTGGCATCTAGATTCTGTTCAAGACCAACTAGTTCGTTCTGTTGGTGATTATTCTATCATATGCTATCTATATCCTATATCCTATATTCTTGGTTGCGATTTTCCAATGATTGTTGCTGGTCAACACATATTTTTTGCTGATTAAACCAACCCCTCCCTTTAGTTGGTTACACTAATTATGTGTTACCCTCCAGTCACGCGCGGCGATGTTGAAAACAAAAACGCATTTAGTTCGATAATTAATTTTCCGAGCTAGAAATCTCCATTTATAGCTGGTTGTCCATTGCCAAGTTTTCCATTTCTATATGGAGGTTTCTATATAAAGGTTTCTTTATGGAAGTATCAATTAAAGTATGAATTTCACCAAAGGTTAAGTCCCCATCAATTGATACTTCACCCCATGCGTACCGAGACACGCTACGCTTGCTGGCATCGCAAGCACGGGCAGATGCGGCCACCACATTACGCTTGTACTTCAGGATCACGTCATCCTCGTCCTCCTAACATGTTCGCTCGCCGCGGAAGAAAACTGAGGGAAAAAACCTACAGTATTCACCGAGAAAACATGGAAGTTTGACCAGCAAAAACATGCAAAACATGGGATTTCACCATGCAGCATAAGGACTTTCACCAAAGAATCATGCATATTTATGGATTGATTTGATGGATCAATGGATTGATTTAAGGGAAATGTGTCAGGAAACCAGAAGTGTTTTCCTATGACTAATCATGACGGTGTCCGACGCAAAGGTTGAAGCAGCAATTCTGGGATGAAAGTCACAGGGCACACCCTGAGATTATCCCATAGGATCCATGTATGGTATATATGCTAACATTTGGGGTATATTGATGGTAAATGTTACCATATATATATAGCATACATGGATCCTATGGGTATGGGATTTTATTTCTTGAGGTCCTCTGCTTGCTTGCTCATTTCACCTGACATCATATGATACTGGTTGGTGGTTGAGCATACCCCTCTGAAAAATATGAAAATCATTTGGGATTATTCTTCCCAATACATGGAAAAATAAAAAATGTTCCAGACCACCAACCAGGATATATAGCGCTTGTTGGTTGTTCCTTTTCATTGTAGCTGACATCCGTATTGTTTTGATTAGTTCCATGTGAATTATGTTTGTTTTGGTTCGGTACACTCTTTCGCATGAGTGTGTATCCATAGTCTATATTTATTATATCGCATGTTTCGGGGCAACATGAGTTTGGTCTTTCTTGTGTCTTCATTATCCTTTCAAGCCCCTGCACTCGGAGTAAATGATGACCTTACATGCTGGTAGGATCACATATTTAAAAATCAGTAATTCCAAATTTTATATGTTATATCAAGCCGATTCTTTGTTTGCTACATCACTATTATCACTTGTCATTTGCCGGTTTCATGATATTGTATTCCCATTTGTTTTGCCTGTCTTCATCTTCACGTGTCTTTGATTCATACAGTAAACACATATAAACACATCATCTGACTTGATATTACGGTCACATCACTCGTTTCAGATTCTCGGAACATGACAGGCCGAAATGAAAGATATTAAGGTCACATCACTATCATCACTGAAATTGTCAACACATTTCTTTGATTTCCTGCCTTGGTTCTTGGAAGATGCTGATGGGAACCCACTTTGCATCAAGTGTTTGGCCCAAATCATCCCCACAGCGATCCAGAGTCGTGACGAGACCAGAGGGCTTTTGGTCAGGGGATACCACCAACATGTTTTTTGTCAAAGACACCCTGGGTTTTGATGGTTTTGATGTGTCTGAAGTGGGAAAAGTAGAAAACAAACTGACAAACTATGAGATTTGGATGGGATCAAATATTGACAATGCATTCTATATAGATGCGGAATCATGATAAAACCATGGTATGTGGAGGGTTAACAAGTAATCATCTTCTTTGGAGATATTTGGATTGTAAAAAACAATGATAAACCATGAATTTTGGATTTTGAAACATGATAAACCATGAATTTTGGATGGTTCAATTAGGTTTTGCACAAAAAATGCTGGGCTCATCCGGGCTATGGCGGCTATGGATGGTCAGAATCACAGGACCGGAACGGAATTTCCATTCGACGAGCGTCCGTGAGACCGGCGATTTCGGAGCGTTCCTTGATCTCCTTTTTGCATTCCTGGTGTGCTGTGTGGGTAAGATACGTGAGTTTCATTGAGTTTCCACAGCACATTCTGACACATGTATACACATGTGCTTAAATGGTGGAAAGTCCAGAAAGTCCATGAACAAAGATATTAGAGTTTCCACCATGAAAAAAAGATACTTTCCACCAGTGCAAATGGACTTATCAGTGCATACTTACCAGTGTATCATGATACTTACCATGTTATAAAGTTCTTTTACGGCGAGACAATACGGAGGACCACCTGGGAGGCGCCTCGGCTAGACGAGCATCATCTCAAAATAACAATGAGAAACACTAACATCATTATCAATGAGAAGAAACATGACAAACAATTCCTGATTGCCATGTTGTGCAATATTTATTCTTTGTCTATTCTCTTTTCGACACACTGTTTTAGCGAACCTTTGGACAAATAAATGCTGGTTACTGGTTACCGTTGTTGTTCAGGGGGCTGGCATGGTCTGGGCAACATCTTATGCATCTGTGAAACTAATCCCCCCTCAGTCTGTGCAGTTCTTCTTTTTCCTTCTTATATATATAACTTGTCTGCTGTCATGAAAATTGGACAAACAAAGACTGTATCTGTGATACACCTGGAGCCCATAGGTTGTTAACTCAGAGTGGTAGACCTACTGCGACTGAAGAAACAGTTTCATAACATACAACATCAGAATCTACCACCTTCCAACTTACTGGTGCTAAACGTAGGAATGGATAAGAATGGGGGTTGCTGGGATGATTATTGATAGTTAGCCAGTGGATCATTCCCGAAGATTCCCTGCGTTTAGCACCAGTAAGAAAAGGGTAAAAATATCCACAAATATCATAGAATTCAATGTGAACTTTGCACCAACTTATCCCATAATCACATGTTTTTGCCAAAAAAAAACACATAACATCCCCATGTACCGACGGTACCCATCCATGGTACCACCATGGTCATCTGATTGGTTGCATCCCCTCGATTTGGCACCTCCTTTTCCGCATCGCTCTCAGCCTCCTCCATACCTCGATCTAGGGGAAGGGAGGGTAACATGTATAATGTATATACAACAATATACTAAAATATAAAATATACTATAATCATCTATAATCTATAATCATAATTCATAATAGTAACATATTATGTGTGATTAATGGATATTATGGGGTACCATTCTGGACTGGCAAATTACCAGTCGTTCTTGACATCTGAAACCATCTATGCTGGGGGCAAATCATCCAATCACCCCACCGGATGCTGAACGCAGTTGGACGCCATGCGTCGATTGTTTCGCCATGCTCAAAAAGAGCTCAAATTCCAGGTGAAGATTCGTATAGATTCATATGCAGCCATCTCTTTCCTGGCCAATATTGGCCAATTCCCCAATAATTTTCAGGGCATTTCCTGTTTTTTTACACATCACAGACACGGAGAAATACCACCTATATTGTTGCTTGACCCAGCAAGATTGATAGACAATGATAGGTTGTAGCAGGTCTATCCTTTCCTGAGATGGTCCCCAACATTTGACCCACATTCCACCTCAGTGGGATGAGATGAAACATTGGGCTCCCCTCTTCACCACTGGTTTTCCCCTCAAGATATCTCAAGATACATTCATAATATTTCATAATCATGATTTGGGGTTCCCCTCACTTGATGACACACCCACCCATTTTCGGTTCCTCAAACCCCACCAAAGTGTTGATGAATTGAATCATCAATATGCATCAATCACAGATCTTTTCTTGGAATTTCCACAATTTTCTATGTTTTGCCGGTGAAACCCGAAAATGGGCCGTACGCCCATTCTGCCGTACGCGTCCACGGCAGGGGACACGAGCGGAAGATCTCTCCCACGGCATCCACGGAAGCGTCGTCCTTGGCGCGCTTCTTCTTGGCCTCCTTGACCTGGCCGTGGGGTTTTCGGGTGAATCGTAACGAAGCATGATGGAAACATGTGGAAACCATGGCAAAAACCATGGAAGAATTGGGATGTGAAGCATGAACAATGATATACAATGATGTTTGTGGCCATAATGAGAGCATTGATGTTTTCAGCCATGGGATTCTGGGGATTTTTCCCATGTTCAAGACACCCAGACGTCAACCCGAGATCAGCTTAAGATGATCAATGGCAGTTGAAATAGACCCCCAAAAGTAAACACATGAAGGGGTTTATGAATCAGGCATCAGAGCCAAAAATAAAAAATATGAAGCAAATTATAGAGAAACTGCCATTCCGAACAGTACTAAGACAAAACGTAGATATCTATATTATATTAAAGATGGGTCAAAACATCTGAACACAATGGTTTTAGTGATGACAATGTTGATATACATTTTTGGGAGAGATGGAGGCAAACTGGACAAAACAAATTTTGATTTTTGGATTTTCCGACACGCAAATGACACGCATTTGACACGCGCCGTTTCTGGGGTAATCAGCGCTTTGGTGGCCAAGAACAAAGATGAGATGTATATCCCAAATGGCCCATAAGAGGGTTGAAGCTCACCCCGTAGTGATTTACCACCTTGAGGGGTGCCAAAACGACACCCTTTGGCATGTCCTGGTATAATCTGATAATCAATTCAACGCTGCAAAAATCACGAGCAAAATGGGGAAGAAACATGAAACAGCATAAACACCTGCCCAAACAAGAATGGTGCTTGGTCATCCAGATCCCATATTTGAAGGCTATGTATACATTGGCTGTCATTTTCCCATGGTCCATCATGTTCTGTTGGCAATCTTGCAATTTGATCCCACTTCTGCGGTGGTAAAGCACTGTCAAATCCACATTCGCCGTAGCCAAATCCCCATCGTCTGTATCCATTGTTGGTGCACAGCCCCTCATGTTGGTTCAATATGATTGTTCATCAACAAAAAATGCTATAATGTGGGTAAAACAACGCCATTTTTACCCCCCCATTTTCCTAGGAATGGTAAGTTTATACCACATCTAAAAATGGTGATTTTCCGGGGGGGGTGGTAAACATGCCATTGTTTTACCCACATTACTGGGAACCAGTTCCAGAACTCAACGATCACCTATGGGTCACCTAGACGGTCACCTACCCCTCTGTGGGCCTTCTCATCCAATCCGCTGAAGAGTTCGTCCTGCGTTTTCTCGGTTTTCTCGCTGTTTTTCAGAATAAAAACTGCACGGAGAATTTTCATAAACTTGGTTTCCTAGGTCTTTTGGGGGATATCACGTGATATAACATGATATAAGATGATATAACAGTTTTCATGATGGGCTTTGTAAACCAACACCCCCTGTCGTTCCATTCCAATTGTTCCAAATGTTAAGACGGGTTCCCACACTGGATGTTTTTTTAAAGTATATATAACCTCAGGACTAATCATCAATCCAAAGGGGTTTTGAACACCGCTCCACGGTCAAGGGCTCAAGGGGGGGTGGGCTTGGGAAGCGCTTCAAATTTCATGAAGGTATTTGTTTTTTGTTCACAATTATCATTTACTAGTACTGTACTTCTAGTCTACTATCAGCAAAGATTTGTTTGACAAGAAACATCTCGCAAGAGTGCAGGGAGAGTTTCTCTGTTTTTTTTCCCATCAAACTAAGAGTTTCTCAAGAAATCTTTGGAAATCGCAATCCATTTGGTGCAACCAAGTGTTCCATTCTATGGTACTTCGCAAAAAAAAAAACGGACAACAATGAGCTGTGCCGCTTAAAACCTTCATGGTTAAACTGTATCAGATGGATGGTCGATCATTTCCAGGCCGTGATGGTTTCCCCATTGTTTCCCCCATATTTGCTGAAGTGGCTTGAAAATGGTGAACAACAAAATCCCAAGACAGGAATAGTTAGCTGGGCGGATGATCATTGTAGAGCTCGGAAATTAGTCATGTTTGCAACCATCGGACTCAGCGTGCCATAACAATTCATTGGAGCCCCATCTCCAATAGTCGCATGCTGAGAAGAAACCGCTGGCGCACCCAACTACCCTGTTTAATTACATTGCAAGGCTGCAGCATACACACTTCCCCGTCCTGCACATCGGAGGTTTCTTTCAAATTTTCCATGCCTCGAAACCCATGGGTACGGTGAAAAACCATCACGTTCGGACAGTTCTTTCATGTTCCAGCAGTACTGGTTGGACTGGGTTTCGTCTAAAATTTAAGGGACCCCCCCAATCACAAAGTCTCATAGTCTGTGACTCATAGCTTATCATGCATAAACATCAATAAACATGGGCCAAAAATGTGTGTTGTATACCCCACTCTTGAAACAGTCCCATCTATGCTTAGTGAAAACCAGATCAACTGGGCATGGTCGTGCCCAGTTGCAAGCGTTGTACTCCTCACGGCTCTCGGACTTGAGGCACAGAGCAATGTCATCTTTCCTCGGAGCCAGGCTGCGTTGGGGTAGATTTACAGCGATGTATTGCAGCTTGAAGAGGAAAATTGGGATCGTTGGATTTGGGGGTATCCTTTCTAACCCATGTGGAGATGAGGGTCAATAGGCCTGATTTTCTTGATTGCATTCACCGAACCCCCAAGCATCTTCATTGAACTGTGCCTGAACAATGTTCATGCAATTTGAGACCAAACTGTCGTGACCCCACTTCACTTGAGAAAATGATGGATTTTTCAAATTCGACAAAGTGAAGTGTGGGTCACGAATCGTGATCAACAGGTCACACATCCTCCTGTAGTATAGGTGCTCCTACTTTCATGCAGCGTTCCAAAGTGCGATACATCACCAATATTCACCAATAATCTGGGAGAATCCCGATTGACGCTGGTCTTCCACAGTTCTTGGCGATCTTTTTCAGGAGAACCAGGACATACCAGGACTGCAGGACTCCAATGATACCATCCCACAATGTAAAAACCATGGTTCCTTAAGAAAAAAACTCCGATGTAAAGATGAAACCTTAACTTTCAATGGAACAAACATTTTTCTACGGGCTTGGTTCATTTTACCTTGAAGGAACCACTGTGAAGACGCCTCGAGTGGAATTCCTGATAAAAACGATTAAAAACGCCTAGAATGCCCTGGAAGGTACCTTCATCATTGTCTCAGTTACAGCCAGTACTTTAGCTTAACATTTCGGTAAGCTGCCTTGATATATCCACACTGATATGATGTAGAGAATACAACTGGCTGTCTATGTGGACCAGCTGTGCCCAGAAATTGTTGCTATGGGGGACCTTCCACATCCAGATTGCCTAAAGCAAGCCGCTTTAGTGGATTTAAGGGAAATTGATGTTTTTTTCAATCCCACCACCAAAAACCCAAGTGTGATAAAATCACCAATATCTATAATGATGGGTTGATATCACTAATTCACTATATATTGACTATATATTCACTCATTAACTGGGATCTATATGTATTCACTATTTACGGAAAATTCAAAGCACGTTTCCTGCGCCCCATCTTTGCTGCTTCGCAGTATCCTTGGATAAATCACCATCCTACTGGTTCCTCCATGTGGCCTGTGGCCCCCCAAAATAATATATGTTGGTTAAAAACTATAGTTATAACTCATGTTATAACATAGTAAATTCTATCTAACACAGTGATAATCATATAGTAATAGAATTGTTCCTAAATATCATGTGAATTGATAACTGCTCCATAATATAGTATTATTTAGTATTTTGTTTGTGTTTTCTAATTATATGTCAAGTATAACATATATAAATATAGATGTATATTACTAGTTGGTGGTCTCAACCCCTCTGAAAAACATGCAAGTCAGTTGGGATCATTATTCCCAACAGATGGAAAGTGATAAAATTCATGTTCCAAACCACCAATCAGATATATAAATGTATATGCTAAGTATCATAACCATTACCCTCTGGTAAACATACCAAAAAACTATGGAAAATAACAATGCTATTAATGGGCAAATCCCCGAACTAAATGGACATGTTCAATAGCTATGTAACAAATTACCGGAGGGTAAATCCCATTAGAAATATTCGAATCCCATCTATAGATCCCATGAAAAGTCCATGTTCTATCCCATTTTCCATCTATAGTAGATTTTCCATTCATCAATAGTAGATTTTCCACTTGTAATAAGTAGATTAGCCATCTATAAATATAAATCCCATTAACCATCTATAGATATCTATAGTAGATTTTCCATCATAACCATAGGTCATGCGATCCGCCAGGGCTCTCCAAGTCCTCGGCCAGCTCCTGCTTCACTCGGCGCTGCTCCAAGGCGTCCAAGTCCCCCTTGCCGCGGCCCGCGGCGTAGACCTCGGTACCCGACAGGTCTGCAAGGTCTTACCCTCCGGTAATTTGTTACAGTTTGCTATTGGAAATGGCCATAGAAATCGTGGATTTAGCCATAGAAATCGTGGATTTAGCCATAGAAATCGTGGATTTAGCCATCAAGGTTGACACAATGAGGTTCCAAACCATCGAACAAATGCTGGTTGGTGGTGCAATAAGCATCTTTTTGTGACATGGAAAATAAAAAATGATCCACACCACCAACCAGTAAGGAACTGCAAAAATGGGTTGAAGTTTATGATGAAATTGATGTATGTTTGTTAATGATATCTATGGTGATATGGTGAATTTATAACTCCAAGAACTGTTGAATTGATGATAGCTATGGTGATATGGTGACCGGTGATATGGTGACTTTAAAACTCCACGAGGTGTTAGATTAAATTGGTAGGTATGGATCTCGAACTAAGTGTGAACTAGCTTAGTTCAACCAACATTCTACGGGCAGCAGCTGGTGGGAGAGCAGAAAAGGGAAAAACACAACTATAAACAAACTAAACTAAACATTGGGATTTATACTGTTGTTAAAAAACAAATGTAGTAGATTCTGGATATCAAAAATCTAGGGGGTTCTGAAGTCAATGGCTTGGTTTGAGGGAATTGTTTACCAGTAATTTCAGGGTTTCCTGGAATTTCTCCTGCCATCCCAGGAATTTGATGGATTTGATGGGAATCTACTGGGATGGCAGGAGGTTCAGCAACAATTAATATCATACAATGTGGATACGTTCACATAGTATTGGAAACATATGGGGCAGTTCGGTTGGTTTCTCTATATGTCTTGCGAAATCCATTGCGGGGTGGGATTGTCCGATGGTCGCCACTCAGAAGTGTTTCAGGTCAGCGAACGAAACTGGTGTACTGGCTTCTAGTAAGTCCCCCAAGTGGCAAGTGTTTTTTCTTAAATATATATATATGCATATAGTGTTTCTAATGGTGTTTCTAATGTTCATGCATAATAGAGAGATGGGTAAGATTGGATACGATAAAATGAGATAACCTTTCAAGATAAGTTATGATAAGATAGATAGATAGATAGATAGATCGATAGATAGATAGATAGATCGATAGATAGATCGATCGATAGATAGATAGATGGACAGATGGACAGATCGATAGATAGATCGATCGATAGATAGATAGATAGACAGATAGACAGACAGACAAACAGACAAACAGATAGATAGTACGATAGGGTAAGATAGGGTAAGATAGGATAAAATAGGATAAGATAGGATGAGATAGGATAAGATAGGATAAGATAGGATAAAATAAGTTAAGGTAACAAAATCTAAGATAAAATATAAGATAAGATATACGATCAAATAATATATAAGATAAAATAAGAAACAATAAAATAGATATACAAATAGATAAACAAACGGGCTAAGTTTTGGTGACTCACCAGGCACTACGTGGGAAGGTCCTTCAAGTATATTTCCATCACATTTTGCATGTCCCACATGTTCAAACCAAAAACATCGAACAACTGTTCCATTCCCCAAATCTGGAAAAGCAACCTAGGCAACCTTTTTATCTTCATCTATCTATCAATATATATATATAAATTTTAAGTGTACTATCTACATATATAATTCTATATTTATATAGAGAGAGAGGCTTCCTGAAACGGGTGTACCCCCAAATCATCCAAGTCATTAAACCATTTTAGTAAAGAAACCATATAGAAACCTAATGTTGTGGGGATCCTCCATGGCTTAAGATACCACCATATAATTACCCACAGACGCCGTGTGTTGCCCAGACATTAACATTGAGAATGTCGTGTTGTCGAATATATGATAGGAAACATTGCAGAAAATACTGCGTATACGCAGTGTTTTCCAGCTGAGGATTCTCAAAGTTTTCAGAGCCTAGGTTTTAGGGTTTAGGGTTTTAGGGTTTGGGGTTTTAGGGTTTGGGGTTTTAGGGTTTGGGGTTTTAGGGTTTGGGTTTTAGGGTTTGGGGTTTTAGGGTTTAGGATGGTTTAGGGTTTTAGGGTTTAGGGTTCGTCGTCTGGGAAATCTCAAAGCACTGGCCCTGCGAAGATGCTTGAAAATGTAAAAGGATCATGTTGAAACATGTTCGCCCCAACCCGGACGTTGCTCCACGCTTACAATCGTCGTCATCGTCATCATCATCATCATCATCATCATCACCATCACCATCATCATCATCATCATCATCATCAAAATCAAAATCATCATCATCATCATCAAAATCATCATCATCATCATCATCATCATCATCATAATCACCATCATCACCATCACCAACACCATCACCATCATCACATCATCACCATCATCATCATCATCACCATCATCATCATCATCACCATCAACGTCATCATCATCATCATCATCATCATCATCACATTAAAATTTGCCACCTCCTCTGAACAATATGTTGGCGGGGGTAATAACATCAACTTTCTCTTCATGAAGGGTCCAGATTTGCCACCCCCTCTGAACAATATGTTGGCTGGGGTAATAACATCATTGTTTTATCTTCATGAGGGGTCAAAATTCACCACCCCCTCTGAGCAATATATTGTTTGGGGTAATAACATCAACTTTATCTTCATGAGGGATCAAAATTTGCCACCCCCTATGAACTTGGGGTAATAACATCAACTTTATCTTCATAGCCACCAGAAGTCAGACGCGGCGCAACGTCAGGGTTGCAGCGAACATGTTTAAACGCCATTTGAACCTTCCGGGCAACACACAGCGCCTGGCCGTATAATTACCATTTGCAACAAGCAAGATTGTGCAAAGGATTAAGGCGTGGGAAAACAGGGGTTACTACTTGCACAACGTGATAGGGCGAAAGCCGGCTTTAAGGCTTGCCTTGGCAGCTCTTTCTTGACAAGCTGCAAGCCCTGTGTAGAATTGAAATCCCCAAAGGTTGGAGGAACCATGAATTTAAACCCCTGAACGCCTTGGACTTGATGATGGGAGTCACCCCAAAAAAAGACGAAACGCGCTTCCTGCATGTGAACAAAAATGATGTGTCCTCCATGATTTCCAGTGCATCCGCATGATTTTCCAGTTGATCCTGAATCCTCATCAAACCACCACAATTCCACCACAAAATCCATCGGAATGCCATACAAATTCCATAAAACCCATAGTATCCATCAACCAAATCCCACCAATTCCAAAGAAATACCATAGAAATTCCATAACTCTCAGAACTTTCCCATCTAACATCACAAACATGTCCAACCAGAAACCCATCAAGTCCCGAAATCCCATGGAATTTCCAGAGAAATCCCATAGAAATCCCGTGAAACCCACAGAAATTCCATAGAAATCCCGTAGAAATTCCATAGAAATCCGCAAGAATTCACAAATTCCCATGGAAATTCCCATCGAATTCCCATCGAAATTCCCAAATCAGGCACTGCCAAGGCATCGCCGCAGGTTGCCTGAGCATTGTCCTGGCGAAAACTGAGCTTTGACCACGAAAACTTGGAAAAATCATCTGGATTTCATGGGATTTATGATGGATTTATGATGGATTTATGGGATGTGAATCATGAAAGTCGAAATCATGAATTTATGGATCCAATAAATTCACGGATCCAATAAATTAATCATCAATTTATCAAGTTTTCATTGAAGTTTTTTCATGCGATTTGATGATAACAAATTATTGGATGTCAAACAAACGATTCAACATGATTCAACCTGGATTTTTCATGGGATTTTTGCTGAATATACACGATACACAATCATTTCATATTGTGCTACATAAACCATTTGGATGGACATTTATCATGTTCTTCCGGCTTGACCAAGTAAGAATGTACGATAGTTTACGATCAAGTTATCCTCCAAACCCTTCACTTCTTATCCTCCAAAACTCTCTACTATAGTACCACCCCAAAAAAATATAAAAGTGAATCTTCACTAATTAAATGGGGATTTGTTTTTCTTTTCTATATGTTTGGGGATGAATATAACTATCGTGTGGTTGTTAGCTCAATTCATAACCCCAACTGGCTCCCCATGTTTGTCGCGAACATGGATACAGCTCCGAACCGCTACATGGTTTAACCACTCTAGAGCTCAAAAAAAAACATCCCAGCATGACGACCCTGCCAAGAGTCAACTATAGGAAGACCACATCTTTTTAACAACATATTTTACATCTTTCTGCAAGAAATGAACCATTAATCGATACCCATATGC
>Ga0126342_10003924_pt1 | contig 24983 bp, 17 predicted proteins | sample Cyp1metagenome_FD_92528 | JGI IMG/M metagenome (GOLD analysis project Ga0126342, IMG submission 92528) | Coral microbial communities from Lord Howe Island, Old Settlement Bay, Australia - Cyphastrea 1 metagenome | ecosystem: Host-associated > Invertebrates > Cnidaria > Coral ...
ATATGGTGATTTTCCCATCAAATATGGTGATTTTCCCATCAAATATGGTGATTTTCCCATCAAATATGGTGATTTTCCCATCAAATATGGTGATTTTCCCATCAAATATGGTGATTTTCCCATTAAAAATGGTGATTTTCCCATCAAATATGGTGATTTTCCCATCAAATATGGTGATTTTCCCGTTAATAGCATGGTGATTTTCCATATTTTTTGTAAACGTTTACAAGCTCATCACGAGCTATGCAGAGACCCCCTCAACACGAAGCGGTTTTGAGGGCTGGAGGTTTAGGGTGTTGGCAAATTGACTTGCCAGAGGATCACCCAATATCGACATGTTTTTTTCAAAAAAATCTTTGGACAGTTGATCTTTTCTTAGTTTTTCTTATTTTTTCTTATTTTTTCATATAATATCTTATAATATATTATAATATCTTTGGACAGTTGATTTTTTCTTATGATATCTTACCCTCTGGTTATGACTAACATAGCCATGGTATAGATGGCCCATAGAAATAGATGGTGTACCTATTAAAAATGGGTGGATCTTTCCATGGCTATGTTAAATAACAAGATGGTATGATATCTTTAAACTTTGGACAGTTTATCTTTTTTTTTATGTCCAAATGGGACCATTTTTCATTGATTTCGAGAGATTTTGGGCATTTTTTGAGATGGGATTTCCATGAAATCAACCAGCTATTGAGGGTTTAGGCTTTGGTCAACCATCCAGCCATTCAATGAACCATCGATCTGAAACCATCCCATGATCTTACATTTGATCCCCAGGTGTTTGGGTTCGAATTTTTGCAGAAGACACTTTTGAGTAAGTTCTTCTATATCTAGCCATTCATTCTAATGAGGTAAGTTCATTGAGTTCATGGATTTCCGTTCTAATTTTATTTTTCTGCTACCCTTTGGGAAAGAACTAGGTACTTGGTGGCTCATCCCACTTAGTAAGTGGGTTATAACCCCAGTTATAAGTGGATTAACCCTACTTATCCCATTTATAACTAAGTGGGATGAGCCACCAAGTATGAGATTGATATTCAATTGATGGGGTGAATAGGTAGAAGTCACAGCCGATCCCTACAGGATGGGGCCCCCCATGGCCCCCCACAACCGAAAAACCCGTGCTGAGATGAAGATGGCAAAGATGCTAAAGGTGGCGTGGAAGGCATGGATGGGATGGGATGCAGATAGCTATGTTTTATAAGTAATAAGATTGCATAGCTATGTATATCTACATTACGTATCAATATGTATGTATGTATGTATATATATATACATATTATATGTATAATATTTTATAATATAATATAATATATATATATACATATGTATAATGTATATATATATATACATATATACACATGTATATTAATAGAAACGCATGTAGACACATTCATACATATGGCAGGAATTGGGACGGTGAAGCCGAAGCACCCCCAACTCTGGGGTGAATGGAGGCAGCAAGCGCTTCGGAGCTATAGAGTTTACCAATGACACGATATGAGAAGATAAATAAACACATAAATAGATACATAGATAAATACATAGACAAATAAATATGTATATATATATATAAATATGTATATATATATATAAATATGTATATATATATATATATATATTATGTATAACCTATGGTTTCTAGTAGAAAAGACCTGGAAGGTCGGCCCAGCAATGACAGTAGTGTGTTGATGGCCATCTTTGTCGCAGAAGGAACAGCCAAAAAACGGGGTACCTTCTGTCTTCGAGCCCCACCCCATCATTCCATGTGGATTGGTTGCACATGCTATTCCCATTGTTCATGGAACATACCCTCTGGTAAACTAACATAACTATGGAAAATCACCATTTTTAATGGGAAAATCCACTATAACTGGCCATTTTCAATAGCTATGTAACAAATTACCAGAGGGTATCACAACATATCACCGTATATGTTGCTTGAATCTCCAACTTTTGTCAGTTAAATCCCATTTTTGTCTATTTAACTCATCATTTTGAAATAGATTTGCTCCTGACATCCGCATTTTCGTCACAACAAAACCCCGTGATTTTCCCATGTCCCGCCAAAGCCCGATGGAACTTCAGGGATGAGCGAGATCCAACTGATGTTCAACATCGTTTCTTGGAGCTTTTTCGATGGCTGGAAGGCTGACAGCTGCTGTGAAACTTCAGAAATGATCGCCTAAAGGCAGATCAACCAACAAGATCATTTCTGTAAATTTAGCGAAAAATAGGTGAAAACTGGATCTTAACTGGAAATCATTGCCTTCAAAAAATGGACAACTGGGGATGTTTTTTTTTGGGGAAAAAACTTGCCATTTTATGGAGAGATTTCACGAAAGCGACATGGAAAAGCTATGTTTTTTAGGGGAAACACATGGAAAAGCTATGGTTTCCCAAGGGAAAATCTGGAAAATCTGGAAAATCATCTACAAATGATGGTTGTTTTCTATATCTCAATTTACTGGGTAGAACTACTGGTGGTTGATTTACCACCAGGATTTTTTTGACGGCGAATTTCACCAAGCACCTGGGATGATCCCAGATGATCCCAACCAGCCAATAGTTTTGGGACCTGGTCGAAACAACGGTTGGGACGTTGGGAGATTGATCTATTCTGGTGAATCCAAGGGGAATTCTGGATGGGATATGGCATGATATGGCTATGGGTCAAAGGTATGAAGCAGTTTTGGATGGTGAAATGCAGCACTTCCCCGTGGTGGATCCATTGCGACCCCCCTTGACGTCGCATTCCGAGCTTGTTGGGATGGGATGAAAGCCGCCTTTTTAATCAGGTGGAAATGAATGTTGCCATAAACCATATCCCATATTGTTGGTTGTATATGTATAATATAAAATATAATGTTATATATATATATGTAATATAATATCTAATATCTAGTATATGATATAAAATATAATGTGATATAATAGAATATAATATGATATCATATATAATATATGATATATAATATATTGGTTGGTTAAGTATACCATATTCATGGATGATATTCCCAAATTGTTATCATAAAACCATATCAATATTGTATGATATTCTTATATATCCACTTGCTGAGGGTATATTCACTGAATAAAACATCCCAATGCCATAAGCCATGTATATATATATATATTTATTATATATGTATATCACATATATATATATATGATATATACATATATGATATATTAAATAAATATATATATATATATATACATATATATATATACATATCTATCCCTAAGAAATTCCAAGTGCTGCGCCCGTTTCTTAGGTGAAGTCTGTGGTGGGCGAGGGCATGTTAAGCCTTCCAGCAGGCATCGCAGGTGGCACAGGCCTTGGGGACCCCGTGGAGGGTCGGGGATGCCCCGGGGGAGGCCTTGGGGAGCTGGTTCTGGTGGATTTGCCCTATGAGAAATGGATGTTTCACCATGAAAACCATGGGGATTTCTAGTTGATATAGCTGATGTGAAAGTTTACCCGGCCTGGTAAACTTTCACATAACCATGGAAAATCACCATGCTATTCATGGGTAAATCAACGAACTAAATGGCAATTTTCAATAGCTATGTAGCAAATTACCAGAGGGTAAGTTTGAATAATCCCTATGGATCACCATAAAATCCCATTATAATCCCTGTTAAATTACCAGAGGGTAGTTAGGTTGGTTTATTACTAGGCTAAGGAGGCTTTGATGGCGACCAGAGGCTACAGGTTGGTGGATCAAGAGGCCATCTAACCAGAGGGTACCACCAAAAGTATCCCCAAAAGTGTAGAAAACCAGATAAATGGTTGATACTTTTGGTAATTGATGGTAATATAATGGCAATAATGGATATAGTGGTAATATATTAGTAGTATAATGGTAATATAATAATAGTAGTATACCCAGTATTTCTAAAATCGTGGATATAATGGTAATTGATGGTAAACAGCTCAAAAAGAAAATATGGGGAAAGCTACAAGAAATATACACAAATAGGAATCTCTCGTAGAAGAATCGGTGGTTTTACCCTCTGGTAATTTGTTACATAGCCATGGAAGCCATGGCCCATAGAAATAGATGATTTTCCCAGCTAGAAACTCCATTTATGGTTGGGATTTTCCCATTAAAACCTCCATTTATTTTGGGGATTGTCCATGGCTATCCAATTACCCTCTAGTTATTTGTTACATAGCCATGGTATAGATGGCCCTAATCGAAATAGATGGTTTACCTATTAAAAATGGCCATTATTAACCATTAATAACCATCCATTAATAACCATTAATAACCATTAATAACCATTAAAAATGGGTGGATCTTTCCATGGCAAACTGGCTGTTAGTCAGAACCAGATGGTAACCATCGAGAAGGGGCAGCCCGTGGCAGCACCGTGCAGGTTTGCTCGTCGGGGCACCTGAGGGGGATGATGCATTTGGGGCTTGCCTGTTTGGGTTCTACTAAAGGCTAAGGGGGAACATACCCTCTGGTAAACTAACATAGCTATTGAAAATGGTCATTTATAGTGGATTTACCCATTAAACATGGTGATTTTCCATAGTTATGTTAGTTTACCAGAGGGTACTGCATTTGCTTGTTACTCTGCGTTAGTTTGAAAAATAGGTACCAAGTCTGATGACTAATCCGATTTGATGATACCAATTGAGTGATTCATTGGATGATACTATACAATATCAAACATGAATATACTCAACTATAGCTATTGGAATCCTATATCACTATATATCCTATTGGAATCCTATATCATTTTCATTGGATGATACTATACCTATTGGAATCCAAAGAAAGATGACAAAAAATATCATTGGATGATGAATCCCTATTAAAAATTGCATCATCGATTTTTGAGTCCAATGATCGATGGGTTCAGATATGGCCAGTGAATTGCTTCAGTTCCAGTGATCCCATCGGTGATGAGTCATCAACCGGCCTAGCTTAGTCATTCCATCTTTTCATGGTGGATTTATAGTGGATTTATAGTGGATTTACCCATTGAAAATGATGATTTTCCATGGGATTTTAATGGGAACTACCATCTGGTTATGACATTCACAGTTAGCCATGGAAAGATCCACCATGCTTTTAAGAACGGGAAACCCAGGTAAACCATCTATTGGGATATACTTGGGATGATTGGAAATTTAATTGCAAAAAACATGTTTTCCTGTAGATTTTACCGTGAACCAATCTATTGAAATGCAAACATATAAGGATTTACTTGAAAAAAACGTGACTTACCATCTGCTTATGACATTCACAGTTTGCCATGGAAAGATCCACCATGCTTTTAATAGGTAAACCATCTATTTCTATGGGCAATCTATACCATGGCTATGTAACAAATAACCAGAGGGTATCATGAATGATCATTTGGGTAAGTATATAAATGGTTATTTTCCCTTTTTTTTTCCATACGAAAAACTGGGAACCTGTTTTTTTCACAGGTGCTTTGGGAACCGTTTTAATCTCCTGGAGAATGATCCTGTTCCAGAGGCGGGGAGTCTGATGACCGTCTTCTTTGCAGCCCTGATGGGCTACACCTTCTCGTTGATGGGTCGCGTTTGCCACGTCACAGGCCGGATCTCAACGAGGGTGGTTCGGTCGAGTTTCGAGACAACAACTTGGGGGATTCCAAGAAACACATTGATTGGGGGATTGAAGCAATCCAAACAGGTTATATACATATATATATATATAGAGAAACATATATAGATATAGATAGATACACATCTATGTACAGCAGTACAGCAAAATAACGAACTATTGAAAACTGTTTTTGTTACTAGTGGGTATTAGCACTTTTTAGTCTATAATAGGGATATAGAATGTGTATATAAGAGGGATATAAGAGGAATATATGGAATAGGAACAACAATGGATTTCCATATACCCTCTGGTAATCAGCTCCATGGCTTGTTGGAAATTTCCCCATGAGTCATTAGTTCGACCATAGCTATAAACCTCCATGGCTAGTGCGGGGATTTCCAAGCTACCCTCTAGTAAACAAACATAACTATGGAAAATCACCATTTTTAATGGGTAATTCCACTATAAATGGCCATTTCCAATAGCTACGTTAAATTACCAGAGGGTATGTTTGATGACCCCAGGGTAGATGTTGTTTTTGAGAGGGGTTTTTATGTACCAATCCAACGTGGGACCCAAACGCCACAACCCAAGCACGAAGCGTGAAACTCCAAGCGTTCGAATAGATAAATCGTAGATCATCTATTGAAGTACCCTCTGGTAATTTGTTACATAGCTATTGAAAATGACCATTTATAGTGGATTTATGGATTTACCCATTAAAAATTGTGATTTTCCATAGTTTTTTGCATGTTTACCAGAGGGTATAAGAATCCGCCATACCAGCTGGGAGTTTGTTGGTTTCTAAGTGCCACTTTGATCAACATCTCCCATCAACCCGACAGTTACACTAGCTCTGCACCAACTTAGCTGACATAGATCAACTATTCAGCAGCATTTTTGATGGTTAAACCAGTTAAACCCCCAATTTTCCCAAGGATTCTGGCAGCTATTCCGCTCAGTCCGGCACCTTTAAAAAGGGGACAGCACTGATCGAAGCTGGATGAAAGCCTCTGACAAGGTGGTCCCCAGTTGTGTAAGTTCGGCAAAACCAAGTCATAAACCAACTTCGCTATCATCAATCAACCAGCTAATCCCCACTTTTGAGTTTTCAATCACCTAATTTTCCCCCTGTTTTGATGGTTAAAGCCCAATGTTAATCCGATTCTCCTAAGGTTTCGGGGCTCCATTTTTGATGGTTTACCACCTGTATACTCCCTGCCATTCTTCGAGGTGAGCGAAGCCACAAAGATTGCTGTGCCAAAGTGGCAGATCCCTGGTTGGCACAGAGTTCCTTGGCAAAGAACTTGGCATCGACCGATGCGCAACGCAACTTTTTGTTTTTTTTTGGGGGTTTGGTATGGGTTGGTACTGAAAAAAAACATGAGGAAATCCCCACGGAACCCCCCAAGTTTCATCAATTTTCATGTTTTAGAGCTTGATTTTCCGGTTATGACATTGGCTCAAACGGAGTGGACCGAAGTATCCCCCATGTTCAACAGCAACAAAGGTGCAACAACCGCCGGTCCGGTCCGCCACAGTTTTTTTCGGGGATCATGGCGCCCAAATCATGGCAGGTTGGGGTGTCCATGGGGGATCCCCAATAGCTGGTTGGTTTATGGAAAATCCAATTACCCTCGGGTTATGTCAAAATAGCTATTGAAAACCATAGGAAAATGGTGGTTTAATGGGGTTTAACCAACAAAATGGTGGTTTTAATGGGATTTACCCTCTGGCAAACATACAAAAAGCTATTGAAAATGGCCATTTAGTTCGTGAGTTTTCCCATGAAACATGGTGATTTTCCATAGTTATGTTAGTTTACCAGAGGGTACCCCCAATAGCTAGATGGTTTATTTCATGGAGCCCAAAGAAAAATGGATGATTCAGTGGGGGTAGGCCTATTGGAAACCTCCAATTGTTTATGATGGGTTTTTGAAATGCCAAAAACATCAAAAGTTGTGTTCACAAATTGATGGACGGGTTGCTTAATCCAACAATGGACAATTCTTGCGAGGATTTGTCGGTCGGGGTGTTACCTAGGGGTATCTAAATTTAACCATGTTTGGCTGTATGGTTGTTTGCAGAGGATTCAGCATTATAACAATCCGCAAACATAGTAGTGATGATGACATAGTAAGAACAGATAATTAGAACAATTGATGATGACATCAATTCCCTATGTAAACAGATAGAACAATAAAACTTTGTGACATAGTCTACTAAGTAATTAATGTTTGTTCCCAATCTATCCCACAGTTATCCTGCATACTTGGGCACACCGCTTTCAGGATACCATCATTCTTTCAGAACCAGGCACATTTCATTTAATGTTTGACACAATCCCATTTGATGTGCCTGGTTCTTTTCAACAATGATTTAAGCCACTTTATATAATGGGATTTTTATGGATTTTCAACACGTTGTCATCATTGTTTGTTTCATGGGATTTTTCATGACCTTGCTTTGACAATTCCATGACTCGCTCGTATTTTCGCCCCTTCCTCTGACCCGAAGATCCGAATCCAGGATCTCCATAGCCATACTTTTGAGCCATAGCCATATTGATTGGTACCCTCTGGTAAACATACAAAAAGCTATTGAAAATGGCAATTTATAGTGAGTTTTCCCATTCAAAATGGTGATTTTCCATAGCTATGTTAGTTTACCAGAGGGTAGTTGAAATGCACTTATATAAATGGGGATCAATAATGATCAATATATATCCCCTACTATTTTCAGATTGCGATGTGTGTATGGGCAAAATTCTTACAGCACCCCCCCAAAGTGGATGATTGAAGGTTCCACAGATATCCACAGATACTACTTTCGATGAGTCCCAATTTTGTAAATCCTGATTTGTATGCACTATCAAGCAAATGATATATCATGATATATCATGATATATCATGATATATCTCATTCTATCCCACAAAACTTCCCAGTTTGGTTGGTTAAATCCCCTATTCTTAGTGAAATCCCCATTTGTATGCTATCTGGCGAACATGCACTTCAAACATCCCCGGATCCCCGAAGCATTTTTGTGAAGCCCCAAGGCATGGCAGTGGTCCTCTTCGTGAAAACGATCTTCACGCGACTTGACGTGAGATGGCATTACACAAATACCATTGTTGATTGAGTAGTAATGGTATTAAGTAATCAATAGTTTTACACCAATCAATAGATGGTACTACTCAAATACCAGGAGATTAAGTGACCTAGTTTTTTTGGGGATTATGATGGCCTACTGATGGCTCAGATGGAGTTTTTTTTCACCAAGAATCTATTGATTTTTATTGATAGCCGTTATTGGGGAGAAATGGGTGATTGTCATCGTGAAAAAAGCAGATTTTGCCCCCAGATGTATGTTTTGGGATGCTGAGAGCAACCCTGAACACAAGAGATGCAAAGCAAAGGATGAAGCTTCCATGTGTGTTGCCACGCGACCTCGGGTGTAATTTCTTGGGATGTCCTTTTTTGGGCCCCACATGTGAGTCTGTCGGAAGTGGGTATACCCCAAAATGAGAGTCTTGATAGAAAAAATATGGAAACACATATGATAAACACCGTGTTTGAGGGTAGCCCATTTTCTCAGAAACTCGTGTTCGATTTGGGAATTCCCAAGGCTAGTTCCTGAGGGTCGTTCCACATACGTTACAACCCAAAGCGTAGAACCTTGGATGCTCACTGCAATTGTAAGTGCTTCATCACCATGGCTAGTTTTTCTTTGAGCATTTTGAGCATATTTCCAGGTCAATCGTTTTTGGTACTGATCCACACATTTAACTTTGTAGGGAATTTTTAGGGCCCGTTCAGCGATTCACAGGTGCAAGGGTTCCAAGGGTTCCAAGAGTCTAGCGCCCCAACGGGGGTTATGTTCGTATAGTCGAGAAACACACCATGACTATCAAACTACATAACAATATGCTAAAATATACTTAACTTACTATCAAATTATGGTTATAGTTCTACTGTTAAAATAGTGCAGTATATTAATATATACCATGACTGTACATATATGTATATGATATATATGTATAGTAGTAAACCTGGCGTTAATGGTAAGAGACTATAATTGTCAACTACAACTATGAGATACAATCACGATTACCCTCTGGTAATGACTAACACAACTATGGAAAATCACCATTTAGTTAGTGAATTTTCCCATGAAACATGGTGGATCTTTCCATAGTTATGTAAACGTTTACCAAAGGGTATATCACCATTATCAGCATCGTATCGTTTTACCATCATTACCTCGCCATTGTATCACTATCATGATATCACAATCAGATCCCTAAATTTGCATGGTAAAACACCAATTTTGAGTGATTAAATCCCATGTTGATACTTAAATCTATTTTTTCCCCTGACAACAGTAATTGTTGTCACTGTTGTTGTTATTGGACAATACCATCCCCTAAATTATAGAATTTTATAATGCTGATGTGCCAAAACCTCTTACACCATATTTTGGGGACATGAACATCCATAAATCCATCCAGTTTTGATGTGAAAACCCAGGTTACCAGGGTTTTGACCAATGCCAAAAAAGCAAACACCACCTTATCCCATCGAAGCTTATCATCCAGTTGTCATGCCATGGTCAAGAGATTGCGACACTACAATTATGTGCATGATGCATGTTCTTATCGTATACCAACTCTTGGGGCGCTCCGATTGTTGGCCCTGGTCTTCTCTTGACCTTCATGATATTCAGTCACCATAGTTTCAAATGCACTGACCCCACCACCAGAGTCCGGGGCTGTGTCATTATGGAGCTCTGAGTTCATGCGAGAGTCGAGTCAAGAGATGGATTATATACCAATATTGGGGCAGGGTCATCAATCCTTTTTCATAGGGTTGTATATACCCATTATAAGGAGTCCGATGACATGGGATGGATGACTATGAATCATACCTCTTGACCATGACTGCCTTAGTTGTACATTCCATTCTATCCTGATTAGATCCTCATTAAATGATCATCAACATCACCATTTTCGCGGCTTATTACTGGGTAAAGTCAACCTTCGATGCATCCTGAGGTGCTTGGCCTTCGCTATCGTGATCAGCGAGTCCTTTGCGCGCATCCTGTGCCCTAACCGTTGAACGTTCAGCCGGGTATCAGCAGGGACTTGGGATGGGGGTTGATAGGAATACCATCTGGTTATTTCTTACATAGCCATGGAAGCCATGGCCCATAGAAATAGATGGTTTACCTGGGTTTACCTATTAAAAATGGTGGATTTTCCATGGCAAACTGTTAAATAACCAGATGGTAAAACTGATGAAGTTGGGGGAGATAGCATCATATATATGTATAAATTAGGCGATATAACATGATATCTAAGCACTGCAACCAACAATGGGATACAATTTGGTAAAATGCAATATATCTGGGCAAACCATCTGGTGTAGGTTAGTTTTATGGTTCATTTTCTTGCGCTTTTGATGGGGAGATATTGAACAACCCAGCTAAAAATCACCTTAATCTTGCAGGGTATCTCCCCAATTTTCGCTTTGATCTAGGGATGGTTGGAGATACTTCCCTCGAACAACTGTAAGATAATGGGATATACCTGATATACCCTACTTACCTCCAACATTATACAATGGGTTACCATTATGTTGATCTTATTTTCATTGGGTACCAGGGGCAAAGTAACACTAAGACCTGGCGAATCACCACTAGGGTAAGGGATGTTACCCTCTGGCGAACTCACCCAAAAACGATGGAAAACCCAGCATTTTTTTGGGAGTAAATCGGCGAACTATATAAATTGCAATTTTCAATAGCTTTTTGTATGTTTACCAGAGGGTAAGTTCCATCAATCCCTATTGATCACCATAAAATCTCATTAAAATCCCATTAAAATTCCATTAAGTTCCATTCGAATCCCATTAAAATCCCATTAAAATCCCATATTTCGACTGGTTCCAGTTGAGACTGCTGCCAGTCCTTCCAGTTGTTCAACGCCGAGGCGTTTCTGCGGCGTGCAGGGGATTATGGCAACATCGCAGGCGTGCGGATTTTTGGGTGGAGTCCATACAAAACCAATAGATTTGAACTGAAACCAGAGGTGTGAATATGTTGAATACTGGGGGATTTAACCAACCATCATGATGATGGGATATACTTAACCAACAATCATGGATATATAAATTACTGTATATACATATACATATATATATATAAATTATATATAATATATACATTACATGGATAATTGAGGAATGACTAATGAATAATTATTGGTGTTACCCTCGGTGTCATCAAACGTGGCTAGCTGGAAACTCCACTATAAATGGAGGCTTCTAGCTGGAAAAATAATCGAACTAAATTTGGTGGATTTTCCAGCAAGCTGAACATGGAGGTTTAACCAACAAAATAAGTGATGGTTTTCCTGAATTAGAGACCTTGAAACCACTGGGAATAGGGGACGTAAGCAAGAAATTTTGGGGGTTAGCAACAAACATCGGGATATAACCAAGATCTATGGTTATACTATGGTTATATATGATTATATACCCCATTCATCAAGTATGGTCCTATGGTTTTATATCTATGGTTATACTATGGTTATATCAAAAAGATCTGGTCAACTTGGATCAATTGGCTGGGAGATCCCACTAGCCATGGAGGGTTCTTTTTGGCTGGGAAATCATCGACAAATGCTGCGGCTTTTGCAGCATGCCATGTTTGATTACCGGAAGGTAAGCCTGGATTTTTCCGTTGATTGACTAGCAGTCCATTCCAGAAGACCGAAATGGAACACCTGGAATGCCATCTCGTACGCTAATCGAACCTGGCTTGCTGGAAAATCCACCAAAATTGTAGATTAATTTTGTCATTGACAGGTACACATCAGCATTTCTTGAATGGGACATCTCCAAGACTCTGTGGGTTTCGGTCAGGCTTTAAAGATGTTTCTACATTTGTTTTGCTCATTTTTAGTTTCAGATCATCTACTATTTTGGGGTGCCCAAGTTTGAAAAAAATGAAAGGTGCCATATTACCCCCCCAAATACTAGAACATTTCATTTTATCCAAAATATGGGTGATATTCTACCTCATCATTGCCCCAAGGTGGCCAGTTTAAGTCAAAACTTGGGCACATTTCCATATGAGCAGTGTTCGAAACCCCTGTTGGTTGATGATTAGTTCGGGGATCATACTACCCAAATCTACCCTTTATCTATTGGGGATTCTAGTAATCCAAGAGCGGGGAATCCCGTTCTAAACCAACCAGTATTTCATGGAATCATAGAGGGATTTTGAACCTATGTAAGGGAATATACACCCAACATATGGCAATTTCAGGAACCGATTGATTGGAGGTACCTACCATATATATATATATATAAGGCCTATTTTTCAGGCCTAAATCTCAGTGAATATCCCCAGAAAATATGGCCAAAAATACGAGTCTTATATGGTACTAACGTACCTACCAAATATATATATATATACATACATATATATATATACATATATATATATATATAGGATCCTGGCATTCCCATTGATGGAGACGATCTCAATCCCTCTGATTTACTGATTTCCTGTGTGGATCCCCGCGGGACGAGCATGCCACTTAGCATGTATCAAGCCATCCCCCGTTCATGACTTAAACACCCCATTTCTATGGTTCCAATGGAATGTGGAATTTCCCGACATAAAACCATGGTTTCGTTTAGGGGGTGTTTCATATTACCCTCTGGTAATTTAACATAACTATGGAAAATCACCATTTATAGTGAGTTTTCCCATGAAACATGGTGATTTTCCATAGTTATGTTAAATTACCAGAGGGTAGGGGGATGGGATTGTCAAGCCATACTCGAATCAGAAGACTTTGGAGTTGCATTGTCCAACGTCATTTTGTCATTTTACATCCGTGGAGAGCAGGGAGTTTGTGACATGTTCCGCCCAAATCAACTGAAGCAGCGAAGCAGAATGGGTCAGTTCAGAAAGCCATACCCAAATGACTTCTGATGTTACACTCTGGTTATTTAACATAGCCATGGAAAATAAGCCATTTATAGATGATAAACATGATATAACATGATGATTTACCTATTAAAAATGATGATTTTCCAGTTCGCTACGTTAAATAACCAACGGGTATATCTCCACATTTCAATGGGAATTTCAGGATCCTAAAATGGAGGCACTGTACCATATAAGACCATAGTTTCTGGGGATATTCCCTTACATATGCCTTATATAGGCCTTAAATATGGTAGGTACCTCCAATTTAGGTTCCTGAAATGGCCATTGAATATTTGTTGATTGTGGACTATCGCCATTGCCAAAAATAGAATCTCCATGTTTGTTGGATGAAATGCTGTTTTTTTTTTGTCGATCACATCCACATTTCTTGTTGGCATTTTTTTTGTTTGCTGGCCAACTAAACATATGTGTCAAAATTTTGGGCCAAGTAGGTAACTCCTTATATTGTTTGCTGGCCAACATAGGAGTTACATACTAAACTAATCTTATATTTTGCGGTTGGTTAATTTCTAGTATGTAACTCCTAGTTCTTCTTGGTTCAGATTAATGTTTTGGTAAAATCAGCTCAGTTTGTTGCTCAAATCCACTATTCCTGTTGGTGAACCTTATTTTTGGTCGAAACAAAAGATTAGTAAAAAAACAGGGGTTGCCTGAAAATGTTGGGAACATCCCCTAAACCCAATGGCCCAATGGTTTACCACCATTTTCCCTGTGAAATTCGCCATAAATTGCTGGTTTTTTCATACGCAAGACGAAGGCTGCTTTGCTGCTGATGACGTTCTTTGTGCTGATCCCACTGTGTATGCAGAAGCAACTTCGCGTCGGGAGCCAAGTGGGAGCCAAGTGGGAGGGCAGCCGGGGATGAGCAAAGAAAAGGATTCAACAAAATAAAAGATCAGATGATAAAAGAACTGATTGGTATATTAACTAACTATTGGGAATTTATAAGATACAACAATATATAACAGTTACTATTGGGGATGATATAACTAGGTAAGTGATAAAAGAGGTTCGTTGATCGCTTCTGTACGAGAAATGAAGAAATTCTCTTCTAGCTGTTCGACCGAACAGCAGACGGACTCGGACTGCGCTACGGAAACATGGCATGTGGACACCCAGCAAGCTGAGCTATACTGGTACCCTCTGGTAATTTGTAACATAGCTATTGAAAATGGCCATAGAAATCGTTGATTTACCCATTAAAAATGGTGATTTTCCATAGTTGTTGGTATGTTTACCAGAGGGTACTTGGTGGTTCACCCCGAACAAACCAACCTGCATGGAATTTGTAGGGACCCCCTGGCTGATGGGACCTTCATTCCTGATCTTCCCATACTGGGCGTTATGGGAGTAGTACAGGAGTACCCTTTGGTAAACACACAAAAAACCGATGGGAAAATCACCATGCTATTTTCATGGGTAAATCACCGATTTCGTTCGACTGGGCCATGGCTTCAAGTTCGCAAAGTGTAACTTAAATTACCAGAGGGTATATCAATGTTATATCCATATCATGTTATATTCCCAATGTTAAATACCATTTTATATACCATTTTATATAACCATACTTAACTGGTAGGTGGTTTTAACCATCTTGAAAAATGATTGGGGGTCCCTTTCTGAAAAACTCAGAATCCAATGATCCAAATGATCCAAGGGTTCGAATCGCCCAGATTCTCTCCTACACCTCCATGATTGGATGTTTGGGGCAGGTGCTTGGGCTGGGAAGGGCATCTTATTTTTTTGGAAATCTCTTGAGGTCATCGTCCTGATTGTGAATTCTATGAAAATATGTGAATTTATATATCTGGGGAAATTTATAACTGATTAAGTGAAAAGATACCCTCTGGTAATTTAACATAGCTATTGAAAATCACCATTTTTAATGGGAAAATCCACTATAAATGGCCATTTTCAATAGCTATGTTAAATTACCAGAGGGTATGTGAATTTTCTGAGGGAAAACTCTTGAGTTTCTGAGTGTTTTTCCTGGTAATTGGAGATGAACATCCACCAGATTGATGTGGAAACCAGGCTGAAGGAGCAGAAGTTACTCCATGGCCATATTTGAAACGTACTCAAAGATGATTGAAGACAGGCAAGCTTCTGGTTCACAGCAAAAACCCACGGATTCTTCACCTGCGAAATCAGATTTCTGCATCAGATTGCACAAATGCCGATGCTTCTGATGGCAAAGTCCCACCATCAAAAGGTCAACTTGGGCAGGTGAACGGCCTATCTTTTTACCACGAAGATTTTGTGTTCGAACATGACCCCTTTGGCCAAAGTTTTGCTGCTAACTCTTCCTTTTCTTGATTATCATAAATGTTTTTTGGTCATGTTTATAGATGTTTATATATGTATATATATATATATACACATATTATACACATATTATACACATATTATACACATATTATACACATATTATACACATATTATACACATATTATACACATATTATACACATATTATATACATTTACTTGGATCATCTCGTTGTTTTCTGCTTAGTCTGCCCCAATATCACCGTAGGTGTGGGTGGTCTTCACGATGCAGATCCGCTATATGGATCCTCGGTTTTTCACGAAGTTGGGAGACCCTTGAAGTTGGCTTGGCTGGGTTTGTTTAAGAAAAATGGTGGATATATATATATATTAACTGGCAAAATGGTTTGTTTAATTATGGTATTTATGGTATAATTATGGTTATTTATGGGTATTATTTATTTATATCTGGTTGATATATATATATACATAATGGATATATACTGGATATATGGAGGAATCATGTTGATCAATGGGGATAGAATGGCCTTTTAATGGGAGATATACCTTGGAGGTGCAGGCCATAGGTTGCTATGGGATATGGGAAGCAGGCCATGTGTAAGGCAGCCGCAGTGTTCAAAACCCCATATGTTGGTCGTTTATTATACGGGGGGATACTATCCATATGGGGGATGATCACAATCTATGAGAATTCCATAGAATTAACAACATTAACCAGCTATAAATGGAGGACAGAGGATTTTGCAACATATCTCTGTTGATGGCTTAAAAAAAAGGAGTCATACTGGCTCGGGGATTCAGTTCATCAAGCCATAACAGGAAGATTTACGACCCGACCGGTATTTCATGAGATCAGCCTGGCGGGTGGAAACATATGGAAGCTGCAAAAAAAGCTTCACTATCCACCGGTGAATCCCCTGAAAAAGGATCATTCAATGTATCCCATCCAAAGCCAGCTGAAACCAAAGGGGGGTTCTACTTCGTTCACATTTCAAGGTTTCTGTTGGATGTATATAATGTAATTGGGTCATATTGGGTCTAGAATCTTTGGTGCTTGGTTTCAACTGGTCATTTTCCTCCCTAAACGTGGGACGACGATAGGCCTTTCATGGATATTTTCCAAGGGCGTCGTTCCATCCAGATGATATACTAGTCTTCATCTGTAGTTGGGAACACTGTATCTGACATTTTTGGCAAAGACCTGAAATGAATAGCAGCTAAAGAACTGAAAGGTCCTAGGTTCTTTTTGGTTGAACATAGACCACCTAGGAGTTTTACAACGGACATCCAAAGATCCCTGCTTGGATGTGCATCCCACTTACTAGGTTATAACCTATATACAATCCATATAACTGGGGATATTCCATACATAACTGGTATCACCCATTTACGATGCCTGGGGCCCACACCCCTCCGAAGTTCCTCAGGATGGGTCCTACATCCCTGGAGGACAATTTTACTCCACGCTGCGGACACAGGCACGGTGGAAATATGTGGAAGGGGAAAAATCTTGGTGGAAAAACAGGCCAAAGAATTGTGCACATAAAACCATATAAAACCATATAAAATCATATAAAACCATATGAAACCATTAAAAAAACCCATATAAAACCAACAACTTCATAGGGATATCATTTGATATCGTTCATACAGGTGGCTTGCTGGTTCACATTTTCTCGTTGCGAAATGGAGGTTTGAGTGGGAAAAAACCATGGAAGCTGATCGCTATGAAGTTATTTATTAGTTGTTTTTATTAGTTAGTATCATATTTTTAGTTATTTATATGGAGCGATAGTTAAAAATATTTATTAGTTAATATCATGTCCATATTTTTAAGTACAACTGTTTATGAACAACTGGAGGGGAACATCAACTAAAAATATGGAGGATTTTCCAGCCATGGAGCTGATTACCAGAGGGTACATGACTCGGGGCACAGTGGTGAATCAAAAAGGGATCTGAACGACAGCGATGTGGTTTCCACGCAGCGAGGATGGCTGTGGGGGATGAACAGGAGCGTCCCGACGTGTAGGAAGGACCCATACCCGCCATACCCATGTACGGTATCTCTACCGATCTACCAATCTACCATGTCTACCTACCCATCTATCTATCTATCTATCTATCCATCGATCGATCTATCTATCTATCTGTCTATCTATTTGTTTACCATTGTTTACCTATCTCTATCCCCCTACAGTATCTCTCTATCTCTCTATCTCTCTTTCTCTCTATCTCTATCTATTTTGTCAAGTGTGCAGAGAGGGATGCAACCAACACACATGGAGCTTTGCCAACGAAACTCTGTAAATTGGGCACGTACTCCTCTTCACGACACGATGGCCATCCTGATGTTGTCCCCTTTATATACCCCATGATGGTCGCTTTGATTCCTAATTTTAAAGATGTAGCCTCCGGTAAACTAACATAATTATGGAAAAGCACCATGCTATCAATGGGTAAATCCCCGAACTAAATGGTCATTTTCAATAGCTATGCAACAAATTACCAGAGGGTAAATCCAATCTGAAATCCCATTAGATCCCATTAAACCACCATAAAATCCCATTTTTGGTTGGTGAGTGCCACAAAAATCCACATGTTGAAAGACGCGGTTTCCAGCGGAGGACCAACCCAACTTCACCGCAGGGGTGATCTATTGGAAGACAACGGTTTCTGCACGGCGATTTCGGATGGGATTTATGAGATTCAATGGTGATTCAATGGTGATTCAATGGTGATTCAATGGTGATTCAATGGAGATTAATGAGAATCTGGTTGGTGGTGACTGGAACATGGCTTTTATTTGCCCCAATAGTTGGGATGATGATCCAATCTGACTTTCATATTTTTCAAGATGGTTAAAACCACCAACCAGGAATTAGTCACATGGAAATTAATGAGAATTAGTCACGGTTGATGGGGATTGAATGGAAATTCAGTTGGAATTGATAGGATTGATGGGGGATTGCCTGTGGGGATTTAATGGATAGTTGCATCATTGGTATTGAAAAGGGTATCAAAGTATCAAATGGGGTTGCTTCATCTTCAACATACTTCCAGGTCAAGTGACAGCTTACGGGTAGCCATTTTGATGGGGAAATATATTGACCTAACATAACAACATTATTTTATGGAAGGGCAAAGAGTGAAGGCCAAGTGTTACTGAGTTTTTGGTGGTTGAAACTATTGTTTGGTTTCTTCACCTTGGGTACTTCAGGAAATCCATCGAAAATTGCTACAAGTTTCGAGTCCTGCGAAGAAATCACCATGTTGTGCCCCACTGACCAGCATCCAACTGGTGATACCGATGCCCAACTGGGTTCCACCATCAATTTTCGAGTCGTTTACCGTGCCAGTTATCCAAAAAAGGGGATGAGTCAAAACCTATGAAGACTCCAAGGGTGAACATTTTATGATACAAGAAATCTACACCAACTATTTGGATGTGAACACCTGGAGCCATAACCATATCCCCCAAATTCTTGTTGATTTTGGCTGGCAACATCCAGATTTTTGCGAAGTTTTACCCATAAAACCCACAGTTCTCCATGCTTTCAAACTGGTTACATCCATGTAGTGTAAATCAACAACCAGTTTTGACCCGGAACTCGCAATATGGTTTTGCCCTGGAACACGACCAGATTTACCTATATAGGTTGGTCCCAAGATTAGCTATTTGCCTAATTTTGGACAGTTTTTCTTCGATTTCGACAGATTTTGGGCATTTTGTCTAAATTGGAGGTTTCCTAAAATGGGGGTACTCCTAAATCATCCATTTATAGATGGGATTTTCCATTATAAACCATCCAGCTATTGGGGTACTCCCATTTATGGAAACCCCCATATAGTGATCCTGGAGTCGAAGTTTCTATCTAAATCCTCACTAAAATGGGAATATCATTGAACATACCATGTTCTATCTACATCAGGATGATTGTATGTAATATTGGTATTACAATATGTTGCTGGGGTTTCAGATGTTTTCATTTTCTAAGCCCCAAAGAAATCGCAGAAAACAATCTCCCGATTGGATCATTGTTAGCTAACATACCATTTTTCATCTGATTGGTGGTTTGGAACATTTGGATTATTTTTCCATTCAGTTGGGAATGTCATCATCCCAACTGACGAAGTCCATCATTTTTCAGAGGGGTGGCGAAAAACCACCAACCAGTCATTCATAGAATTGGATGATGGGAACATTTTAACCGGAACCCCCAACCAATTTGATGGTAAAAACCCAATGGTTTCCGGTTAAGATTTTCCCACGAAAACCAATCCATTGAGTCATGGTTAACTCATAATTTACTACCCCATAATTAATTATCATCATATTACCATATTACCATATTATCCCATAATTTACCATATTACCAGTGGTTCCCCAAAATATAGTGTAGATAACATAACATTTTTCATGGTTAACCAACTGAATCCCAGCATTTTTCTCAGGTTTGCTCCAAGCGATGATAAGCGAATCATAGCCGCCAGGGTGGTAAATCTGGGCGTTGGGAGCAGCCCTGTAAATCATTGTCCATAACATCCCTGATAAGCAAACTAAATAGTAATGTTAATAATAAAGATAACAATAATCATAACAGCCTTTATATCTTTATAGTCCCAACATACATCATTGAAGAATTGACCCACTGTTCATGGAAATTTCAGGATCCAACAGATGGAGGTACTGTACATTACTGTACCATATTTTAGGCCATATTTTTTTGGGGATATTCCCTGAAATTTAGGCCTTCTATAGGCCTTATATATGGTAGGTACTTCCATTGGACCACCATTCAGGTGGCCAGTTTCGTCCTGCTCGGGTCCTTGAGCACGGCCTTTATTGCGCGTCTTGGCGAAAGATTTTTGTATCACATCTGGGAATTCAACAAAGAAATGGCTGATTTCATCGGATTTCTTGGTGATTTTTTTGCGATTCTATGGGATTTCATGGTGATTTATATAATGGGAATTTAGGGGTTTCTGACCATCAGTATGACCGGGCCCTCAAAACGAACACATGCAAAACATAGATATAATGTCGCTTGCGGGGCTTTGTTCCTTCACCATCACTTGTGGATCTTAGGGATAGTCGGGGGCCCCCGGCAGTTGTGCAACAGGCACTACAACGCCCCCAAGTTCTATTCCCAGCTGCAAGACGCAAGCCCTGAGAAGTTTCGGAAGGCAAGATGTGGACGCCTTTGATGGGTAACTACTGTAATACTCACTATGTGGATTATGGATGGATATTACTAATTATCTGGTTGGTGGTTTGGAACATTTATTTTTCCATATTGGGAAATATCATCCCAACTGACGAAGTCATATTTTTCAGAGGGGTGGCGAAAAACCACCAACCAGTATATATATATAATGGATATATGGAGGATTAATGGTGATCAATGGGGTATATAATGGTATATACCTTGCTTGGAGGTGGTCACCATTAATTAACATATATCTACCATAAACCGGAGTGATATATTGGATATACATATATGGATTATGGATGGATATTACTAATTATTCTTACTACACTGGACATATTTCATCAACAGACTCCATTCTGGCGAAACACAGTTCTCTCCAAGAGGACCAGGGCACATATAGATCCCATTTTCTTGGGACCGTCGGCCCCAAAAAAAAGCTACCCCCTGGTTATGACTAACAGTTTGCCATGGAAATATCCACCCATTTTATAGCTAGGTAAACCATCTATTTCGATTAGAGCCATGGCTTCCATGGCTATGTTAGTCATAACCAGAGGGTAACGTTTTTAACGGATGTGATACGCGATGTTCTCACTACAATTTGGGTTAATACAATGTCATTTTTTGCCATTTTGAGCGGGCCATATGAACATAACCAGACAAGTATTGCTAGTTTTTTTTTCTTGGTATTTAAGATCGGCTATGCAGCCATGAGTAGCCCGAAATTGATCAGCACTGTCTCTATGAAAATACCAAAAAAACATTCTAAGTTCTAAATGACTCATATTGCTGGGGTCATATCCGATACGTATCCCATGATATCCTGGTTTGGTTGGTGGTTTGGAACATTTGGATTATTTTTCCATTCAGTTGGGAATTTCATAATCCCAACTGACGAACTCATATTTTTCAGAGGGGTGGCTCAACCACCAACCAGAATAGCATGTGGCAAGGTGACGCGGATATCATGGGAATTGGTGAGCCCAATGCCATAGTGCCCATCCCCCGAGTTCGAGATCTATGAATTGGGTATACCCCTAATGGGATCATGTTTACTATGACCCCCCAGTGTTCGTTGATATGCCTGTTATATCCCTCTTGCAGTCACCATTAATTTGCTGCTTTTGGTGGTCCATATTATGGCGATCATGGCTATGCCCATAAGTTTTGGTGCTTGAAACTTTCCCAATATCAAGTTAAAGTACAATCCCTCCAAACATCATACTTGGAATCGACTTTTTGGGGCTGGTGAAATTGGTTAAATACCCATGAATTCCCCGTTGAACCACCTATCTTCTTGGGATTGAAACCTTCTCAGTGCATCCCAGTTAGTAAGTGGGTAATAGCTGGTATACAGCTGGGGTATGTCCTACATAAAACTGTGTTATAATATGTTATTACCCGCTTACTAACTGGAATGCACATCCAAATACCATATAAGTTGGTTTAGTTTCACCCCATAAACTAGTAACTAGTTCGTTGTATCTACATATATCTACCATAAACCGGAGTGACATATTGGATATCCATATTTATATACATATATATATATTATATAATATATACATATATATACATATATATATATATATATATGTATAATATATATATATATATAATATAATATATATATATATATATATGATGTATATTATGTAAGCCAACCAATCTTAAAATTGTTTGGTGTTTCTTCCGTCTGGCGTCTGGCGCGCTGGGGAGGTGGTCATTGGAGCGTTCAGCTTCGCGACTGGGCGCAGATGGATGGTTGAAAGATGTAGAATGGTCATGGCATAGAAATGCATAGAATATGTAGGGTTTAGTGATAATGGATTAGGATATCATCGATATATTATATATGAACTACTATAATATGATGAATATAAGTATGTATATATATATATATATATATATATCAACTATATGGATTAGTGAATATGTATATATATATATATATGGAATATGGAAGTGGAAAGAGATGGATGATGTAGCGGTAGTTCTCATATATGGAATAGAATGTGGTTAGGAATATAATCAATATGTAGGGTTTAGTGACAAATGTCAAACTCTTCAATCCAAAGATAGAATAAATATATAGGGATATTGCTTGGGGTCATAGAAGCAATTTTGCATAGTTGGGTGTGGAAACTTGGATAGAAAGGGTCAGCACACTCCATTTTCGTTGGGTTTTGTCTATAAAACCGGCCATTTTCTGGGTGTTTTTTTTGGATATCGGAGGATATCAGACATGGACCCTCTGGTAAATAAACATAGACCCTGAAAATCACCATTTTTAGAGGAAACTACTGTAATCTTCCAACCCCTATCTACCAGGGTCTATGTTAATTTACCAGAGGGTAGCTGGTTTGTTGGCCTATTTCTGGTGAACGCATCCAAGTCAACTCGGGCTACAGTATCACGTCATTCGATTAAGGTGGTCGTTCGATTCGACTAAGACGGAGATTGGGATTACATTTCCCGGCTATGGGTCTGTCTGAAAATAGCGTACCTCCTAAATCTCTGGTAAACATTCAAAAAGCTATTGAACATGGCCCAGTCGAAATAGTTGATTTTCCCATGAAAAATGGTGGATTTTTCCATAGTTATGTTAGTTTGTTTACCAGAGGGTAAATCTCTCATCGTTGATCATCCTTTTCCCAGCTCAACATGACACTTTTTTAAGGGTGCAGAATTTTCAGACAAACCTGGCGGGGTAATTTTCTGATTTTCTGATTTAAGAATACTTACTGGTGCGTTTTACGCAGGGAATTTTCGGGAATGATCCTTTTCATCACTACAGTAGTAATAATAATCCCAGCAACCCCCAGCAACCCATCCATTCCCTACGTTTAGCACCAGTAAGAATATTGGGTTTTGACTTGCCCTGCCTGTGTTGCCGATGGAAAATCGCAATTTTTTGATAGGCAAATCATCATGTTTATCATCTGTAAATGGGCTATATCTATACCATAGCAAACGGTTAAATAACCGGAGGGTAATAATATCACCTGATATTTACTCCAACGTAGGAAAGTGTAGCAGAAGTCCAGGACAATGGGGCACCCAATTGCATGCTGGAAACGCGGAACTTGGTGTACTGTCAAGCCTTTTTGTTTTCATGTCGGCAGTGGATGATTAGGGGAGGTTTCAATTATTTTATACCCTCTGGCAAATTAACATACCCTCTGGTTATTTAACATAGCCATGGAAAATGGCCCATTTATAGATGGTTTACCTATTAAAAATGGTGATTTTCCATGGCTATGTTAAATAACCAGATGGTAGACCATGAACATATTCCATTTTGTTTCACGAATCTTCCAACCCCTATCTGCTAAGGTCCAACTGTTAGTTTACTGGAGGGTAATTGGAAGCCAAATTTTTGGAGAACCATCCTGAGTGGGTTGATTCAATCATGATCCAAGCGATCTCAGGGATGATCACTCATTGATTGGAAGATCATTGGATAATGCATATAAGGTATATGCATATGAGGTAATATATTAATTTATCTACAATACATTGCATAAACATATACTGTATACATACATACATACATACATACATACATACATACATACATACATACATACATACATACATACATACATACATACATACACATACATACATACATACATACATACATACAAAACGTACGTACGTACGTACGTACATACACATATATAATCATATATATATATATGACACGTATATAATCATATATATATATGACACATATATATATATCATATATATATATGACATATATATATATCATATATATATATGATATATATATATATATATATATATTATATATATATATATATATATAATATATATATATAATATATATA
>Ga0126342_10003925_pt1 | contig 24980 bp, 19 predicted proteins | sample Cyp1metagenome_FD_92528 | JGI IMG/M metagenome (GOLD analysis project Ga0126342, IMG submission 92528) | Coral microbial communities from Lord Howe Island, Old Settlement Bay, Australia - Cyphastrea 1 metagenome | ecosystem: Host-associated > Invertebrates > Cnidaria > Coral ...
CCGGCCCGGGGGGGGGGGGGCGGAAAGAACCAGCCGCCCACGCGGGCCGAGGGGGGGGGGGGGGGACCAGGGGGGGGGGGGGGAGGCTTGGGCGTCCTGGGTCATGTATGTACTATATCATATATATATATATGTATATATGTACTATATCAATGTCCGAAAAGATGGAAAACTACAGCAGCAATGGCTGATAAGATCCCTTATGATTATCAGCCAACGAATCAAGATCAGAAGGGATTCCATTGGCCAGTGGATGACTACCCGATGACTACCGGCCAGAACATCCCACTTAGTAAGTGGTTAATATCCCTACAGGATGGTGCCCCCCAGTTATAAGTTGGTTTATAAACCCCATTAACTATAGTTATATCTGCCATAAACCATATTTATGGGAGTTATAAACCAACTTAGCTAACTATGGGGCACCACTTTGTACTTGGTAAGTCCCTATTTCGTGGATTATCCCATTCATAAAGGGAAGAGAACTCCAGTTACCAACTCCAATAACGATGGGATGATTCTGCGGAATTCGGGGGATTTCACCAACATGCTGCTTGGTGTGAGAATGTCTGGCCCCGAGAAAATCTGGGAAAATCTTTGTGGAAGGAGTAAAAGAAGAAAACATACTACTCTTGGGTTCATTCTTGCATAGAAAATATAGGCAACAACAATGGGAAACCCTGGGATATATACGTATTTTAGAAAAAATGGTAGATTTAGAACCGTATCCATGGGATTTTCTTCTGTGGGCTATTTTTGAACCCACAACTCTTTTGTTGTGAGATATATAGCAACATGGCAACATGATTTCAATATTGCTGTTCTAGGGGATGTCAAGCCATAGAACTTGATGTAGAAGGAAGTTGAAAAAGAGGTGTCTACGATTTTTTATATTGAAGTGTTAAGGTCAGGGTTTGGATTTGGAGCTTCTGCTCTGCGTTTCTATCAGATTGCAAACATAATAGCGATGTCCATTTCGTCCCATAAAAACCCGTTGTGTTTCGTGACTGCCGTTGATGGGGCTGAAAGCAGTCGAAGGGAGGACGTCTCCATGGGATGTACACAAAAAAATGGCTAATGGGGACTATTGGGATACATACTGGAAGTTGGGTTAATGATGGTTATTGATAGTTAATGATGGTTATTGATAGTTAATGATGGTTAATGATGGTTAATGAGGGTTAATGATGGTTCATAATCTGGTTGGCGCTTAGGAGCATGAATTTTATGACTTTCCATATATTGGGAATCGTGATCCCAACTGACTTTCATATTTTTCAGAGGGGTTGAAACCACCAACCGGCTTATATCAATCATGATTATATTTGCATCAACAATGATGATTATATCCCTATGGCCCTTGTGGTTAAATTTGATAATGATTACTGATGATTGATTAATCAGTGGTTATCCCTAATAATAATTTTGTGGTAGCTATATCAATCATGTTTAAATATCATTAATAAGTATCATGTCATATCATTATCTTCCCTGTGTTTAGTAGGTGAAAACATGTTCAACCTCATGAAAAGCCCATTCAATCCTCATGGCATGGCGTTGTCCCCTCCTCGGCGAAATCGCAGATGCTTCGACTGAAAGTTGCCCGAGCCTCTTGAAGGTGGGGAGATGAAAGGAGGGTCAGTTCTGACCTTCAAGGCTTCTGGATACCCTCTGGTAAACATACAAAAAACTATGGAAAATCACCATGTTTAATGGAAAAACTCACTATAAATGGCCATTTTCAATAGCTATGTAACAAATTACCAGAGGGTATAGTTTGGGGAGATCTTGAGATGTGGGGAAAAATACGGAAAAATATGAGGAAAATTCCGAATCTGTTTCATGGATTCCGTGGGCAAATAACAATATGATACCCTCTGGTAAAGCAAAACATGTTGACCCTGAAAATCACAATTTTTGAGTGGTTTCACTAATCTTCCAACCCCGATGACTGGCAGGGTCGAACTGTTAATTTACTGGAGGGTAAGCATGATATAATCATAATATAGCCACAATATCACCATAATATCACAATAATATAGCCATTTTCTGGGTTTACAACGGGATATACTCACCATAATAATATGGGATTCGCTAGTCACAGTAATTATGGCAGATTTATGGAAGATAGCAAGTTTTATACTGGGATGTACAAGTATTCAACTTGATATGATAGTTGTTGAGTATAAGTGAAAATGATGTATACCCTCTGGTGAACTAACATAGCAATGGAAAATCACCATTTTTAATGGGAAAATCCACTATTTCAATGGCCATTTTCAATAGCTTTTTGTTAGTTCACCAGAGGGTACCCACAATCTACCATTGTAATAATGAAGATGATGATTAATCAGTGGATTTAGGTTGGTCCTTTTTGCCGCCAGAACCAAATTGTCCAACTGATGCGGGATTTGCTGAGTGTTCCACGGGGAATGCAGACAGATGAGCCAACCTGAAGTCAGTAACTCAGCCTAAATTCATGAACCAACGGATTGGGAAACATTGAGGGACACACAGAAGATAGATCCCATCAACATATGGTATTGGATATGTTTCACATCAAAATTTCATTATCATATGGGGTCTCATGAATTGGGATACCACAAAGCTCGGGTGCTCTTGGTACCGGGCTCCAAAGTTGCCTTCAAAGCCAGATTTTGTCCGACCATCAGAGCAGTTTGTTTCTACATCAATCTTTTACTCCCGATCTTAAGGTTTCTAGAACTTGAGTATTTGGATGTTGCGAGCCACGGTTTCTTGTGAATCTTCTGTGAATCTTCTCTTCAACTCAGGAATGGTTGTTTCTGAAAATTGGGGTACCCTCTGGTAAACTAACATAGCTATTGAAAATGGTCCATTTATAGTGGATTTACCCATAAAAAATTGTGATTTTCCATAGTTTTTTGTATGTTTACCAGAGGGTAGTTAATTCTCCCAAAGCTCACCCTTTGGTTTCCCCATTCAACCGGCCATCAGTGGTCAATCGTCCGTACCAGGTCGCTGACCGGCTCCAAAAGCAGCCGCTGCCGCCCAAGTTTCACCGCGAGCACATGGTTGCGGCACGGCACCACAGCTCTCTCTCTCTCTGAAGTGGGCACTATAGTTGGAGTGTTGGACCAACAATCACCAGCTGGTTGGTGGTTTATCCCCAACTAGCCATAAAAGGTTTAGTTCGCTGGGAAAATCATCGAACTAAATGGGGAGGTTCCATTGCCACTTCTGATTCCCGGATACTCAGTTGTTCTGCGGTTTCATAGGAGATTGGACCATGAAATTAGAGGGATATAGGAGGATATAGTTAGTGGTTGCATAGCCTAAATTTCACAAGACACCCATATTGGTGGCCATATCCAGTAGGAAAATCCTCTTGAAGAAACCCATGACTGGTAGGTCCTTGGATCCCATCGAACCAGCCATGACTGGGAATGGTTTTTTTCCAACCACCTATATATTTATGGTGATGACTGGGGGATGGTTTATATGGCTTTATAATAGGATAATATGTGCTTATATGGATACTATCTGGTTGGTGGTTTGGAACCATGGAATTTTATGACTTTTCATTCAGTTGGGAATGTCATCATCCCAACTGAGTTTCATATTTTCCAGAGGGGTTGAAACCACCAACCAGATTGTGATTTGGGGGATGGTTTATGGCATTGTTGTACCCACATTACCCAAAAAAATGATAAGGGTTTCTCAGATGAATGTTCATCATTGCTATTGAGATTATACCTCATGTTCGATCAACTCTAGTGTCAAATTCCCGAACTCCCCAATCATATCCCAGCCATTCTATCATTCTGTAGATGTAAAACATTTTAGGTGGTAATTTGTTCAAAGGGATCAAACTGATTTTGATCTGAATTCATGTGGGCCTGTCTGAAAAATTGGATACACCCTCAAATAGGAACTTTAATGGTGAAAATTGTGATAAACCATAAAACTCGGGTGGTACCCCATTTTCACTTGTGTCTCAAACTTCCTCGACCCTGGGCCCCTGGGTAGCCTATAGTAGAGCTGACTGTAGGAGATGCACCACAGTCACCACCACTCTCTTTACTTGGAAGTGCATCCCATATTAGTGCTTCACAACCCATTTGTAACAGGAAATCTCCCCAAAGTAGGCGAAGAAAAAGCATGATTGGTTCCTTTGGGGGTGCATCCCGCTGGTTTTTTGTGGCTCAGAATCCTGTACAGTAATCCATATAATTAATCCTATCTATGATAGGGGATATGTCCTTCTACAACTGGGGGTATAGTTCCAGTAGTGGCCACTTACTGGCACATCCAAGTGAAGGATCTGTACACGTCGAAGCCAAAGACGTCATAGCTGTGGCGGCGTGCCGAGATTTCAAGAGCTCTTGGATGTAGAGGCAGTTCACTGTGGCTGGTTGATGCTTTCCCATGGTTTCCCATAATCTCATCCCCCTAGTATTCTCAACACCCCCATGGTTTCTGGGTTTCATCCCCTACATCCACCATGATGACTCTGGGTGGGTCTTCAATTTTAGAAGGGAATGGAATATATATATACGTCATGTGATTTCATCCGATCCCAGTTGACTTGTATGTTTTATGGCTTTCTTTAGCCACCTGCCCCACTGGAAATCCCGCAACAAGTTATCAATTTTTAGTAGGGGATCAACGAAAACCCATCTATTGTAGGAATGCCATCTCAAACTGGTCAGCAAGTTCCGATTGAAAACACGAGTTCGACCTGGGGAAAACTTAAGGATCTTACTGGATGTACATCCCCGGAATCATAAGTGGCTAACTACTAACATAGACTCTAACAACCATAGTGTAATCGACATATATGGAATACGAATCTCACTTATATCTGGGTCAACAAGCACTTGCGAATTCACTTGCCATTCGCTCCCGCACATCCAATCATATCCATTCGTAATCCGTGAACCAAGCAAGCCACAACCCCACGGCCACCATCCAAGAGATGCTGAAAGCAGGGGTAGCTGGCTCCATCAAAATAAACATTGAGGGTTTGTCTGAAAATTGGCAAAACATCCGCCTTCCATCCATTGCGGCCGATCATCATGTTCTCCATTTTTTTACTGCCGCAAAAAAAAAAAAACTATTGGCTATACATCCCCTCAAAAATCCCCATGGTCGGTGATACATCCCGATCTTCCCTATGTTTATCTGGCCAATCCAATTTGAGAGCCATCCCCCGTCGACGCAGCTGTGAAATCACAAGCTGTCAGATCATGCCAGAGCATCGTTGAGAAAAGATGAGGGCTTCCGGGCATCTGGCAATCTGATGTTTTTTTTTCTGAAAATAGGGGTAGGGTACCCCCAAAAAAAATCATGGTTTATATTGCTTTGTCCCAATAAAATTGATGTTTTTTTTCATAAGTTTCCCATGTCAATAGCTATGTAGTACTGAATCCATGGAACCGGGAAAGAGATGTCAATCCTAGGTTTGGGGCAGTTTACACGGACCAAATGAATGGGAAGCAAGAAGAAGTTCTGTGTTTTGTTCAAACCTGCCACAATTATTGTAGATATACGCGTGATATAGTTGATAGATCTTGATGGGATATATAAGCAACAAGATGATATGGGTTTGCCCAAAGGTGGAGTGCAACCCAATACATGGCTATCTTGGCGATGGGAAATATGTGGAAGTCTAGTGATAACCCAACAGGTCAATGCCGGCCCAGCGTCATGTTGGTGTTGGGGGATCAAGTTTGAAAAACCCTCCGCCCCATAGCCATATCAACCTCACCAGAAGTCATGCTTAGCACCTTTGCCACAGGAATTGCATGTTTATGGTTGGTGAAATAATTGCCAGTCATCATCTATATGTTGCTGACATCCATATCATTAGGCAAAAGGGAGAAAATGCTTAGAAAAAGACTTGAAAGGTGGCCAAAAATGTTTGAGCATGTTTAAATAGCCGACAGCATTTTTTCTGCTTCAGTTTCAGCCAGTATCTCTTGGTTTCTATGCCAGGAAAAACATGGAAAAACCCTGTCCCCAAAGACAATGGATTTCTCTCCGGGAGGTGTCCCAGTAGGAAATGCCGATCGGCCCGATCAAACTGGAACTTCACTTTGCACATGATTCGCACAAGTGGTTGAAGTGAAATCCTACAGGAAATCAACCAATCAAATTTAGGCGTGGACCTTTTTCCAAACCCATATCATCCTGCTTCAGGTTTGTTTGATCCAACCAGTGGATGTGTTCATTTCTTACCGCGGGATTTTAGATGTCTTCATTTCTCACATATCTCTAACTCGCCAGCATCGCGTCGCTGATGTCGGCAACTAGCGAAGCTGCAACTGAAGGGTCCTTGGCCGGCAGGGGCTGGATCCTCACGTTGTGTGATGCTGAATGTTTTTTGTTGACGACCCATCCCCATTCATCTTAGGACACCCCAGAAACCATGGTGGATGGGAGTGTTGAACTTCGATTGACCCCAGTCCCCCAAAAAAACAGGGCTTTGTCAAATGACGTGGGTTGGATGTGGCATCGTCATCCAAAATTGTAAAGCAAATCATGGTATGTAAATATCCATGGATTGGTGAGCATCCCCCCATGTGGGCAGTTTCTCCCAGTTTTGACCATGGCACATCTGACATGCCCACTGAATGTCGAACTACTGAAATATGTGCTGACACATGTTGCACAGACCCAAAAGCTGACCTGTCACCGACATATTTAGCATTTCTGTGTGCTGACATAGCAAGCTGAACATATAGAATGGCGAATGTAGAGTGGCATGTGTACCCATATGTAGTTTGCATCTACTTGGGTGCAATTCCGGTTGTGGTTGTGGATGTATAAATATAGATACAGGGGCCCCAGTATCCAACTTTTAGGGGTTAAAATTTCATGGGTATACCCATGAAAAATCCCAACTAAATTTCCTCAAGTAGCTTAAATCCCATGATCCATCATTATCCCCGTTAATCCCACGAAAAATCGCTGTTTTGATGCGCTATAACCTCCTGTTTAAGTTTTTTTCGCATGGCTACAGCAGTGGATTTCAGGAACCAGGATGAACGGCTCATGGAATTCGTGCAGGGTACCCTCTGGTAATTTGTTACATAGCTATTGGAAATGACCATTGAAATAGTGGATTTTCCCATTGAAAATGGTGATTGTCCATAGTTATGTAAACGTTTACCAGAGGGTACCCAATCCTACCTTCAGTATCCTGAAGTGACTAGTAGGCCCTTTCTTCTGGATCACATCTCAAAGTAAGAAAATGCCGTCGCTATGTCCGAAGCCGCCAGGGTTTCGGAGAGGTGTGGCACCACCTAAGACATTTTTTGGCTGACTGGAGAACTGGACTATGACCCAAATTATTCATCTGGTTGGTGGTTTCAAACAATGTTTATTTTCCATAATACATGGGATAATCCTTCCCATTGACTTTCATATTTTTCAAGATGGGTATTGCACCACCAACCAGTGATGCAATTTCATCCAGCAAATTGTAGCTTCGCAGCTTCGAGGAAAATCGACAGGACAGGCCATGCTTTTTGAAGGTGAAAAGGTGTATGATCAACCCACGGAGTACTAGCAACCGTGGAAATCTAAGGATAACACCCAGGTCCACCCCTTTTTTCGTGCCTGGTTCAAGGCTTAATCAACCCCTCGGCTGAATTTTCGAGGTTAACTTGGCCCTATGAAGCAGACGATGGAGTGGCTGGGACCGAAACTTATTGAAACCCGTGTCCATTCATTGATCCAACGTGGAAAAATATTTGTAGATATTATATATATATTATATATATATATATATATGTGTGTATGGCTTAAACCAGCATCTTAATAGAAATTCACTTTTTGTGCCAGGTGTGAATCGGGACTTTTTGTGAATTGTCCAGATTATATCAGATTATACATATTACATACGTAAATCATACCTGGTTGGTGGTTTGGAACATGTTTTGTTCCATAATATGTGGGATAATCCTTCCCAACTGACTTTCATATGTTTCAAGATGGTTAAAACCAGCAACCAGATACATTAGGCAGTTTTTCCACTTAGGATTTTTTGTGCCATATTCCAAGGCTGAGCAGCTCCATCGGCAAATCCTGAGCAGGAAGGAAATTTTGGGTACAGTGCGAAGATTTAGCTGGACAAATCCCCCCAGTGATGTCAGCTGCTTTATAAACCCCATTAAGTATAGTTATGGAGTTCTAAACCAACTTAGCTATCTTAGGGGCCCCACATTGTATGTGTTCGCTTCCAAGTTCATGTAACCAAGTTTGCATGATCGGCCCTTGGAAAATTCATGGACATCAAGGCCATGATGGAAGAGAAGGGTGGTCTTTTCCTCGTGTACAACACCATGATTCGATGAGTTTTGTTTTGTTTTACATACCCCCAGCAGTTTCCTGGTCCTGGGCCATGTTTTTAAATACATATAATATACATGCAGTCATGGAGGTTTCCTAAAATGCCGCTACCCCAAGCCACCATCGGTTTCAATACTAAGTCGTGGTCCAATTGTGGAAGGTGATTTGGGGATGAATTATGATAAAAAGTGGTGATGAATCCATATACAAAGTATCATTCCAGGGTTCGGGAGAACAGTGAGCTCACTATAGTTTATCCAGATTATCAACCATACATGTATACATACACCATGCGAATATAGATATATATATATATACATATTATTAATCTATAGATATCTATAATTTTCCCATAGTTGCCATTAATAAATATGTATCCCTTACATTCATCAATAGCCATTGATAGTTAATCCATAAACCATAGTTAACCCTTATATATGTGAACCATTATATTATATATATACATATCCCCATTTAATCCCATAATCCTAGAAAATAATCCCAAAATCAATAATCATATTAATCCTATTATAATTATCTGAATATGGGGATATCTATAGGAAATATCGGTTTCTGATATCCCCATATGAACCATTATTCCTATTAATGATAATCATTATCTGAGTCTACCAGGAAACCTGGATCAGTCGGAGCCGGGCGGGCCGAAAAAAAACAGGAGCAAGAATCGAATTTCTGCAAAATCCTGATGGGGGTGGATCTGGGTTGGTTTATAGCGTTCAGTTGGTGAACATAACTCCAATAACTACGGTTTATGGTATTTATAACTATAGTTACTGGGGCTTATATATATATATATATGTATATATATATATTTGTAGAAATTGGCATTTTGCTCTTTGACACTGTCTCAAAGAGACACAAGTTTGTGAGAATTCCAGTGCCTTTGCCACTCCAAGCTATCAGTAGAAACACTGCAGAGTGGTTGCTGTGATGAACAGCGCAGCAAAACGGATCCGACTTCCCAAGGATCATCCGAATGGCACCGATTCACTGCCGATGTGAGAATTGTTTGAAGTGCAGGTCTCAGATGCCAAGAAGAGTCTTCCATGATTTCCACAGTCTTTCCTTGCGATGTTAGGAATCATGTGTCAAAGAGGGGCTACAGTTCGCTGACGACACCCTCAGCGGTCTAACCTAGCCCTAGCGGTGGAAGGGTTAGGAGCGCTCTCGCAAATGAGAAGCATTTTGCTAGACATTTTCGAGCAGGAGATGGTAGTTGTTACTGGCCAGCCTCCTGGTGAGTCAGAAAGCTTTGGGCATCTCAGACATCTCCAAGGAGGAGATCTGCCACATTTGTTCCTTCACTTTAAGATCTTATCATATATACATAACAACCTATAAGCCACAGTGAACCATTATATATATATATATTCCATGATATTCCTGTAATTGTCCTACCATAGAAATATGTGGTGTATATTATTCTTCATACTCCCATAATATTCTTGAATCCCAAAATCTTCAATAATAGCCATGAAAATATCCACTAATATCCATTAATAATTGATCTATATCCTACAGGATGGGCCCCCCCCAGTTATAAGTTGGTTTATAAACCCCATTAACTATAGTTTTATCTGCCATGAACCATAGTTATGGGAGTTATGTTCACCAACTTAGCTAACTATGGGGCACCACCTTGTATAGCCATTAATAACCACTAATATCCATTAATAACTGATCTATATCCTATAGGCCATATATTAATTATAATAACTGATCTAAATATTCATTATTAATAACATTTAATAACTAATATTAATATAATTACAGTTATCCACAGTTATATATCTAATATTCATTATTAATAACTAATATTCCATACACCATCCGCCCAGGATCACTTCGAGACCTCCGAGGAGGCCTTGCGCGACGTCGCGTTCCTCCTTCGCCGCGCCGCGCAGCAGCGGCAGCTCACCGTGGACACGTTGAAGGCGCCGTGCCGAACGAAACGGGGGCACTGATGGCGGCGCGGAAAGGTGGGGAGACTTGAGGAAAATGGTGAGAAAATGGTGAGAAAATGTAGGAAAATGGTGAGAAAATGGTGAGAAAATGTAGGAAAATGGTGAGAAAATGGTGAGAAAATGTAGGAAATTGCATGAAATTATCTAGGACAATGATGAAACATATGAAAAAATGTGGTGAAATGAAGGGAAAATGTCGAAAAAATTGTGGAAAAAATATGGAAAAACTCCTGGGAAAATGATAATTTCATGGATTTCAATCTGGTTCTTGAACCAAAATAGGGATTTTGATGGGGAAATACGAATCTAAGTGAGAAACATTATGATTTGGCAATAATAACCATGATGTAACCATAATATAACAATAACAGGTTTGTAATGGGATATACTAATCATAATATGGGAATATATGGGATACATATAATTATATATAATTATGGGATACACTGGTTTTACAAAGAGATATCCAATTAACCAACTTGATATGATAGTTGTTGGGTATCCCCTATTTATTGCCATTTCTGTAGAGAAAGGGATGACAATCCTCTGGAATTGGAAGTAGCCAATTTTCAGACAACCCATTTCATGGTTTTCACTAGGTGTTCAAGAAACCAAAATAAAGATGTTCATGGATGTTCCCATTGAAACCTACCTTTTGATTAGTGTTGTAAATTTGATATGTGATTTGATTTTATGAAGTGATTCAATGGTGGTTAAACAAATCGTTGAAGATGAAACATGTGGTTTCTACCAGGAAAGATTGTGGTTTAGTTGGCTTTAATAGGTCTTTAAGAAGCCAAAAATGGAACCTTAATTGGGGAAACATCGTTTTAATGATCAAGAAAATTGGAGATGTTACCAGCAAACAGTGGAAGTTCATCAGCAAGAATTTGGCGTACCCCGATGGGAAAAGGACTTTTACCGAAAGCGATCGTGACAGTGGACTCGGCGGCAGTTTGCCGATCCATCCACCAGCAAGGTTAAGGACATCATCAATACGTGTGCCAATGGTGATCTCAATGTCAAAATAGATTTTCTGCATAAAACAGGTTGAAAACCTCAATGTCAGATTTAAAGCATAAAACAGGTTTTTTCAACCTCAAATCCACTGGAAACAGCAAACTTCAAGACAGAACCGAAAAACCATCGTCAGCCCCCAAGATATGATGCATGGTTCTACAGAAGCCACCATTGGCCAAGTCTCCAATTGATAAAAAGTTTGCTCAAAGCCCATGACATGAATTTCTGGTTTCAAACATCTTTTATTTTCCATTTCATATACGTGATGTCATCCTTCCCAACTGACGAACTCCATCATTTTTCAAGATGGGTATTGCACCACCAAGCAGATTGAATACGATTGGTTGATTCCTATCCCGCAGGTCTATGATCCCTACTACTGCAATGGCCGAGCCAAAAGGCTCTTGAAGGCCTTTGGGGATGTCAAAAAATCGATGAAATTCAGAAATTGGGGGTATGAACATCCATAAATCCAAACTATTTTGATGTGAACAGAAGGGTACAAGGGTACCATGACCCATAGATCAAACATGATCAAACATGATCAAAGTCTATGTTTCTTCACCAGTGGAGGCATCCGATTTTTTATGCAATGTTTATGGTAATCCCTGGTGGTTGGTGGTTTTTTCAGCGGTGATATTCCAACGAGAAAAGTAGCCGCTTTGAAACATCCAAAACAAAGGAGAACAAAGGATTGAAGCAACGAAGATGTTTGAATATCTCCCACACATTACTAATCATTACGGTTTGTTGATTGATGGTTTGATATTTTGAAATAGGAGGCATGAAAAACGAGCAGGGGCTGGATAAACTGCAAACTCGTATTCAACCCAATGATGGATAGGACCGGGGTATACCCTGACTGGTTCAATGAAAGCTATGACAATCCATAACGAACCCGTCCGGAATCAGGAGCTCGTTGTGCAGTTCTTTGGTGTTACCCTTTGGTAAACAAACATGTAACAGTTTGCTATTGAAAATGGTGATTTAGTTCGTGGATTTACCCATTGAAAGCATGGTGGATCTTTCCAGTTCGTTATGTAAACGTTTACCAGCTATTGAAGCCATGGCCCATTGCTATTTTCAAATGGCCCATAGAAATAGTGGATGAATGGTGATTAATGGTGTCCAATTTGTTTCATCCAAAGGTCGCCATCCACCTCCGCAGTCCTTGGGTTTCCGACGCGTCATCCATCGCTGTCGGGACTTCTACCAAGACATCGCGAACGATGACGTGCCGGCCTTCCACGCGGCCCGGTGGAAATGGGCGCCGCATAGACATCTGGATGTGGGTCAAAATGGAAGACCTAGGGGACCACAGATGTGAATGTCTAGTTTAGTATTAACCATCCAATAACATAGGGGTACCTAATTTTGACCCATACCCATCTGTCAAACATGTGAAAAACATATAACTGGTTGGTGGTGACTGGAACCATGGAATTTTATGACTTTCCATTCAGTTGCGAATGTCATCATCCCAACTGACTTTCATATTGTGGTAAACCTAATACCCTCTGGTAAACTAACAGTTTGCTATTGAAAATGACCATTTATAGTTGATTTACCTATTGAAAATAGTGATGTTCCATAGTTATGTTGGTTTACCAGAGGGTAAATATTAATAAATAAGAAACCATCCCAGTAACCATCAACAGCGGAGTGTTTTACATGTCGTTAAGAAGCGGAGTGACACAAAAAAAACAAGTCGTGAGCCTTTTAGGGAACATGATGCCCACGACGTTTTTGTATGGCTGGGATGGCTGGTTCAATCAACAAGCACTGCACTCTTGGCCAGTTATCCTTGCTTAATAAGCATATGTTATATATGAGTTGCTGAGATCTTGATAAACTTGTTGGTGGCTTCACCAAACCTCTCTTTGAGTGGTGGTGCCCCACTCTTAGCTAAGTTGGTTTATAAATGTACAACCCCAAGAATTTGGGTTTGCAGTAGATATATCTATACTTAAGGGGGGTTGTAAACCATCTTATACCTGCCACCTTGAAGAGTTCCCCGGATTATATCCTACGATATCCCAAAAAAAAAAACTCTTAAACACCGATTTCAGGTTAATCACCATAAAAAATCACCATTGGATTCCAAGAAAAACTCCATTTCCAGATCACCAGATCATACCAGATCTATGGTTGATTGGTTGGTTGATTGGTTGCTTCTCCACAAATCATGGTTAGCTATGCCCCGTTGCGCCACCGCAGAGCGCCAGCGAGGTGTTGCTCACAAATCCACCCTACAGCAGCGACCACAAGGTGCGCGCCAACGAAACATCCACCGTGCCGAGTCGTCCAGAAATCTCACCGCAGGTGGTGCCCCAGTTCGAAATCGCTAAGTTGGGGTTCACATAACTCCCATAAAACCTATGGTTTATGGCAGATATAACGAACTAGTATTCATGGGATTTATAAACCAACAAACATCACTGGGGGGCACCATCCTGTAGAAATCATCAGCAAAAATGTGTGGCTTAACTAAGTTAGACTGGATTTTTGTTCCCCAAAGTATGGATTTTGGTCGGTGATTTTTGTGTTTTTGAATAAGCTAGGCGAACTGTTGGATTTTTGGCACAGTTGGATAGGTTGATAAACCAATATGAAATCGATGGACTTCCTTTGTGGATTTTCCCTTCCAATTCACTGAGTATCCCATGATTTGTCACAACAAATCCATGCAGATCCATGAACTGATGCTATGAAAGCTCCTTGCTGGTGACTGGAACAATGGAAATTTGAATGACTTTCCAGAAACACTTGGGAATGGAATGTCATCATCCCAACTGGCTTTCACTCCATCATTTTTCAGAGGGGTAGGCGAGCTCAACCACCAACCAGGAAACCATTTGGTGGAATCCAGTGGTATCTAACAGATGACAAGCCCAACATTGCCAGAAAGCTTGTGCTGGGAAATCCATATGAAATTCGTTGGCTTTAAAGATACTTCAATTTTCACGTGGTAAACATTGGTAAACCCAAGAATAGTTACCATCCCCGATCAGGCTTTTACTATTGTGTTTACCACATGTTTATATGTTCAGCCACAGTTAAGGTGGTCCCCATGACTCATCTTTTTGTGCACGGCAGACAGCAGTTGCGGTATATCAAGGATTCACAGAGGCATCACAACATGAATTGCTTGGTGATTGGTTTAAGAATGTTTGAGATACTTCAGGACGCATTAATTGTTTTATTTGAACTCAATATTTTATTATTAATTAACAATAAATAACACATACTATATAATTATTGATAACACATACTTCTTATTATTGTTACTTGTGTTATTAGTGTTGTTATTGTTGCTATTGTAGGATTCAAGAATCTGGTGGTTGAAACCACCAACGCCACCTTGACAAAGACAAAGAAGCGACGTTGGACGGTTGGAGAACCATACCACACCCTATAGTTTCATTATTCCATATAGGAAACCCCAACAAAAACAGAGAAGAAAAATCTAATCTTAAAATACACTGTTCATTGCTGTTCTATTTTTCGTGGATTACCCAATCCCACCAAAAAAAATATTCAATCCCATTAGATCCCATTAAATCCCACTAACCCCATGAAATATCACCATTCAACGACCATAAAATTCCATCAGAACCCCCTTATGGCTGGGTTAATCCCAGTATGTCGCAGCCATGGCACCGCATGTGGTCTTCGTCGCCTTGGGTTCGCGCGGTGACGTGCAGCCACTGGCGGTGCTGGCTACACAGCTGGCCAAGAACTCGAAGAAAGCAAGGGTCTCCTTGGTGAGTGCCTTGGCGCAACGCGGAAAAAATGGGGTGACCTCCTGATTTCATGGGATTTAATCATCCAAACTGGCGGTTTTATGGGATTGAACCAAGAAAAATGGAGATAAAAAACCAGATTTAACCATCTCAAGAGAGGCTTTAACCATGACGCAAATTGGTTTGTCATATTTGTCACTCTGTTTGTTTGAATCCTAGAAGTCGAGGGTGGGGGGGGAAGGTATGAGGCAAATGTCGAACAGTACCGATACCAGTTTGAAGTGTTTTGAGGAGCACAAATGTTAATATACGTCAAGAATTCTTCGATACCAATTGATCCCAAATTAAGGGCCTCAAAGGAGCTTGAAGAGGCACCGTTAAGCATGAATCGTGTTTAAAAAGGCGCCTACGCAAACACCATTGTGCTTCAAAAAGCTGACCTGTGGCACCTTTTCCCCGCCAGGGCGACCATGACTGAAAGTATTAGGTACCCAAAACTCCATCGATGATACAATGCTCGTGTTCCCTACTTGGTGGCTCATCCCACTTAGTAAGTGGGTTATAACCCCAGTTATAAATGGTATAAGTAGGGTTAATCCACTTATAATTGGGGTTATAACCCACTTACTAAGTGGGATGAGCCACCAAGTATTTCTCATGCCGTTTCGAGGGTATACCAAATTTTCAGAGACACAGATGACAAAGATGTGGAGGCTGACCATTTCCCTTTCCGGCGATGAATTCAAATCCCAAGGTCACGGCGAGCTAGAACGTTTGAAGCAGGAACGGTGGTGACGGGGGAAGCTGGCGCCCCAGTTCGTTCGCTAAGTTGGTGAACATCACTAGGATTTATGGTAGGTATATCACGGTATATCTATAGATATAGTGATTCAAGCTGTGAACTGCGGGGTGAAGCTGCAGGAATGATGATGTCATCTGTTCAGCTCAAGGTATTGGGATGCACCCTCCACGTCGTGACGTCACGCTTGAAATGGTGGTACGGGTTGGGGTAACTATCCCAAAATAGCCCAAGTCTTCAGGTGAGTGCTTTCTTTTAATACTGATCCAGAACTGGTTGGTGGTTTGGAACATGATTTTTGTGACTTTCCATCTATTGGGAATTTCATCATCCCAACTGACGAACTCCATCATTTTTCAGAGGGGTAGGCTCAACCACCAACCAGATGAGTATTTGTCAGTAAAGCTTCGATATCAAGAGCACCCCCAAGTACCAATTCTATATCACCTGTTATCTCAGTATCTCCCATAAACATTTCGTTGATCACCAGAATATCTCACATTTTTACTTCCCATTGTATCACCATGTTCCCATTCTATCACATTAAAAACCCCTTATATTTTTGGATATCCCCATAATATTATCATTCGGTTTTCTCATTGTTTGTGATAATCCCATATTTTTATCAGATACTATATTTCTTGATAATCCCACTATATTATATTCCCACTATATTTGTGGATATATCCCGATGATTCCCATTGTATACGTATATATCCCTATTAACACCGGTGGTACTGTATGTCCAGGTTCTGGGTCCCCCCGATCCCCCACCCATGGACATGGTAGTATGGGGGGTGTGAGGGTATCATGGTACCCCCTCCCCCCATGTCAGCGTAGCATCAATATCTTAGGAACGAGGTGGAAGGAACATGAACATCCCCACCCCGCCCCACCCCATGTGAGCGTAGCATCAACATCTTGCGCAAGGTCGAGGGAACGTGGTCGATGGAACGTTAACATCCCCACCCCACCCCACCCCGCCCCATGTGAGCGTGGGGCAGGCGCAATACTTTTGTGTCGTTTTCAGAAGATGAGTTACTCGTATTTTTCCTCGGACGTGTGGCGTTAGTGTTTTGCAAATCGCATTGTCAGGGCTGCATCAAGTGGTGACAACCTGCAAATTGCGCGGCAGGCGCGGCATTTTGTGAGATGTGTTGAAGATTGACGGAAGCCTCGCACGAAACATCGATTTTGAGGTGGTAGGCACAATCCCTTGCGCCTGCCACGCGAAACGACAGCGAAACGACATCTTAACGTCCAAAAGTGGTCCGAACCCTGGTGTTTTTAACATTTTGACTTCGAAATGTGCTTCGCGCCACAACGGCGTGCACTTTTTCGACATCGCAACTTCTAAAAGTGGTCCGAACGTGAGGTGCTTTTAGCTTTTTCACTTGCAAACGTGCTTCGCGCCACAACGGCGTGCACTTTTTCGACATCTCAACTTCTAAAAGTGGTCCGAACGTGAGGTGCTTTTAGCTTTTTCACTTGCAAACGTGCTTCGCGCCACAACGGCGTGCAATTTTTCATCTCTCATCTGGCCAGATGGCTCCACACCCGCCGCTTTAGCGAGCCTACTTTTCGACCCTCCGGAGCCACAAATAATTGGAAAAACACAGTGTTTCGCGATTTTCCTGCCTTTTCGCGCATCTGCATCTTCTTTTTTCTGAGTCTTTCTCTTCTCTGATCTTCTCTCTTCTACTCTTCTCTTCTCTCTGACTCTTCCCATCTCTGCTTTTCATCTGTCCATATTGTCGGAAGTTTGTTTGACTTCTTAACTTCCTTCGATGAACAGCCACCTGCAAGAATGCCACGACTTCAGAATGTTTATGGCAACGCTGATTGCGGGCAGGGCCGGCTTTTTATATTCACCTTCAGAAGCGGATTCCGATATAGAAGCCGTGATCGGTCCAGTGCATTGCACAGGCCCAGGACTTCTCACTGTCTTGCATCACAAATGCTTGCCTGTGGTGCTGTGCGTCCGGTACACCCAAGCCACTTACAAGAGAAAGATCTTCGCCCCATTTCTGGCTTCGCTGATGGCTTGATGCACTGGAAAGAAAATTTGAGCACGCAGCTACAAGACTGCACGGGCGCAACATGCCCGCTAATATAGTCACTATACCGAGCTGCCGCTTTCTGACCAATGCGGAAAAGCTCGCATCCTTTGGTGAAGCCATGGTTGAGTGCGGCACACAAGTTACAGTACCAGCAGAGCCTTATTTTGTCAGCAGCCCAAATTCCACGACAGTTTTTGATATGCATGTTGATGATGCAAAGCCAGGGTTGCCATTTTTTGTGTTTTGCCCTGTTGTGCCAATGCTCTTGGATGGCTGCGCGCTGCTCCAGCTAGCAATGGTGTGCCGCACTGCCCGCGATTCCACCCGCAATCTATCCACGGTGTTGCAAGCAACGAGGCGCGAAATCCTCCAAGTGGCCAAATACTTGGACCTGGCGTCCTTGAGGTTCCCCGGCTTTGGGCGCATGGATGTGATGCATCTATATCACGTCTCTTTCAAAGACAATCGCGCATGGCACCGCGGTGAAGACCCTTACCTCAGCATTTGGATTCCCACTCAGCAGGTGTACAGAGGCCCATTGAAGGCTTTCCGATGTATGAACCAGCACCTGCAAGGAGGCATTGTTTTTGAATGGGTTCTGGACGTGCTTGCTGCTAGCGATGCACAGTTTTTTGTTTCCCACAACAGAGCATCGCTTCGAATCAACAAACAACCCTTGGTACCAGCAATTGTGATTGCTATGCGTCGCAAAACCGTGCCTGTGACGATCACCTGTCTACATGAACCAATGGCACTGGCCAAGAAAACGATCATTGACCGCATAGCAGCAATGATAAAACTTCGTGAACCCTGCCATGCACTTGCACAGATACGAAGCGGATGTTGACAACCACAAATGAATCACTTGTTTTACATATACATATATATAATATAATATATATATATATTTATTTATGTGCGTGCATGTGTCTGCACAGCTGCTCGTTAGCAAAAGGTTGCGATTCAGTTGATTGTGCCACGCGCTTGTTCTTGTTGTTATTCTTTTCCTTCGCTCTTCTGTTGTGATGGCGATGAATGCTGCAAGTGCTGCAGGCCCGCCACAGAACCCACAATTGCGGCGACTGGCGCGCCTGCCACAAGATTTGCCACAAGAAGCACCATCCTATCCGCAAGTGGGGACCGCATCATGGTTTTGCGCCAGTCAAGCATGGACGGCATTTTGGATAATGGCAAAACGATGCTGATTGGCGCCAAGAAATCTCGTCCGGGATATACCTGGATTGGTACGGAAGGTCACATCCACGGGCGGGTTAAGATTACTGAATCCACCCCCCTCACACCTGAAGACGTGAAGGCAAGACAAGAAGAGCACCAGCTGCCGGTCAATGCCCAGCTGCCCAAGAACCCTCATGGCCTAATGCTCGCAGAGGCGGTTCCTTACTGGCAGCCCGACCTTGCCCTCGGGTGGCACGTGTATCGCGCCGCAAAAAATGATCTGCCTCTAAGGTCAAACTGTTGTAAGAAGAGATCTGCAGAAAGCCTTCAGGGCACATCAGATAGCAAAGAGAAAAAGCAAAGCGTTGATGACTCTGTCGATGGCATCAGTGCAAGTTCCACGGCTCCCATCGGTGCCGTGCTTGTCAAACTAAAAGAAGACAACGCTGTCATCACAGCGCAAGATCGAGAGGTTGTTGCCCCTGTTGCCCCGGAGAGCTGATAGTATTTTGCCTGCTGTTAAAGCGAGCATCAGCATTTGTGACAGTAGCCCCAAGAAGGCAATATGATGAACATAGAACCACGCTGCGAAATGCAACGGGCAAAAGCTTTCCGTGTGTATATACACTATATCATTTGCTCTTTTGCAATTGCTCATGCATGCATCTCGCCGCAGAGTGGTTTCAATGTCGCCTCTTGCACTGCTACGCGTCAGGCTAGTAAAACTCATTTAACACAAGAACATGTTTGCCGCACAGCCGTTTGTTCAGTGACGATGCAACAAAGAAGGCGTTGACGTGGCCACACAGCGATTGCGCGACAGCATGTGCCTGGTTCATAAACCAACGCCAACGGTGTACCATACCATTGGTGGGGGGAAGGGCGGGAACCCGAAACATATAGAGAGAGAGAGATAGATATAGATATATATATATATATATATATATACATATATATACATATACATATACATATATATATATATATGTATACATATATATATGTACATATGTATTTTTATGTATACATACATACATATATATATATACAACATTGCGAATATATCCAGATCCACCCCTTTGCACCACCAGGATCCCAACATCCTCAGCAGCTCGGTGGCCTTCCGCCCGCTCTCGCAGCCCTGCTTCGTCCGCGGCACGTCCACGGATGACGCCACCGAAACGCCGGACACAGGGTGGGATGGGACTAGGGCTGGAGGTGCGGGAGCCAGTTGGTGAGTGATAAATGGTGAGATGATTGGGATTGACATGGGATATCCTCAATTTACGGCGATTTTGCTGGGTAAATTGATGATTCACCACTGGATTTCGGTGTTTTAGTGGGATAATAATGTTAGTGAATCCACATTTGAATAATTTTGGTTTACATCCATATGTGGTAAATTTGGGATGGTTTACTATTCTTTTGCTAACATTCAATGGGATATGAATGGATTATGGGCGTTCTATTCATCAAGAAGTGATTGGGCGTACCCGTTTCAGGAAACCCGTCGGGGTTTTCGTTACCCACTAGAAGCATTCACGGGTGATATGCGAACTGCCTTCCATAATCCAAGACTCTCATATTATTTATATATACACTAACAACATCTAAATATGTGGAGGGCGAGCCAGACCGCGAGGCCCAGGAGGTAATATAAGATACCAGTTCGTATATTTAAATGTAGTTACCGTACGTTTCAATGAATTGGATTCTTTATGTTTAAATGGCTGGGCGGGCCAACGAAAACCTTCCCGGAGGTAGTCTAAAATACCTGTTCGTGTATTTTAAAATCCGTATATTTATTTTTTAATGTAGTTACCGTATATATATATGTATATATTATAAGGGTTGTTCACTAGAGGGGGTGATTAAATATACAAAGTTGTTATTTCAATTTCATGACCTCATGTGTAACCCACATTGATCTAATACCACCAAAATATTGTGTATATACTATCATATGGTAATAAATCAAAATTCAAAACCAATTTTCTTTGGTGCAGACAAAGCTGCATCTACCAGCTATTTTGGGGTGAACAGAAGGGCACCAGCCTTCTGACCCATAACCAAATATGTAATACGCACTGCCAAATCTGGTACATGACATGAATACGTAACGAGGATATGTATGGGAAATAAAACAACCAACAGCAACTATTTAGGGGGAGATATGTATATGTATCTGTATATGTATAATATATGGAAATGTAGACACACACACACGACTGAGGGTGATCGCAGATAAAATTTGACCTTGCAATTGAGCATGGTGACCTGAACATAGTGAGACATCAATGCCTCGGCTGATGTGCTATAGGTGGTTGTCAGGCTACCTGATATGTTGGGGATTTCTTACACCCCATAAGAAGAATAATTATTTACTAACCAACCGTTACAATGAGATGGAGGCATTTGGATGGCTCAAGTGGGAAGCATGCCAAAATGTGTTTCAAGCATGCTCAGGAAGTCTGCAGTATCATCTGGATGAGAGGTTCAGCACATGGATCTCTGAAAAAAAGATAAAGAAAGAGGCCTGGGAGAGGTGAAGTCATAAAGAGGATAAAGCAAGAAAGTGGAAAATTGATGGCCTTCGGCCTTGGCAGCGTTCGGTGTATATTGATAGAGATATTTGGATGACCATGAAGAGACTCAGCACAACTGGGTTCCTCCAAGGGGTGCCAAATGAGTTCCCAAAGTATTGATGGCTCGGCTGCGAATGCTTGGTTTTTGATGACTTGGCGCCATAATCCTGTCACAAGGCGACTAATTCGGAACTTTTTTGCGACTTTTTGAGGAGTGACAAAATATGTATCAGTCAAATGGCACATGATCTGTCTTACTGTGAAATGATTGTTTTCAAGGTACTCCTATTGGGGAGGTATACCCGATGTTTGGCAAGCCACGACATGGTGGCGCACCATGCACATCAATCAAAGGTGTAGCGGAATGACATGTGTGGGTGGTCTGAAGACCCACGCCATGGCAGACCTCGACAAGGCAGATAAGGACCTACTCGAACACCTCGTAGACATGCCAGAACACTTGCTGAGGGCTGCGCTGGAGCGAGTACCAAGAGCTTCCCAGCCACATGATAGTTGGTTGCCTTCCAAACACTTGAGCAGTGAAGAATCAGTTTGTTGACGCTTAGTTTTGGAACCATTATCTGGGGGTTCCAATAGGTTTATTTTGACATAGTTCCAGGCAATCATCTTCAAAACAATTGGTTATGGGTAAAAAAATCCCAAACCAATAATTTTGCGGTTGTTTTCAGTTAATACTGAAAATTGACCATATCTGTGGTCTGAATTAAACATGTTGACCCATATATACTGCACCATTCTGCAGTTGGTTCATCCCATAAATCTCCCATACGAGGGTTTCCTCAAACAGGGATACCCCAAATCATCCAAATTTGAAGGTACTTCTAAACCAATGGTGACTTGGAGGTTCCTATTTTATTTAAGATATCCCCAGTTGGGCTAGATTAGATCCCATGAAATAGCCATTATATCACCATTAAACACCATTATATCACCATTAAACACCATTAAGCACCATCAAACACCATTAAGCACCATTAAACACCATTGAGCACCACAAACAAAAATCCCCATATCAATCCGAGACAACTCCGGTGCTTGCCTTGCAGGACATCTTAGACCTGCAAGGGCGACGGCGAGCAGAATGGGTCGCTACGGAAAATTCATCGCTGGGTGGTTGGATCTGATTGGGATACAACTGGGGTTTAAATCATCCAATATCATCCATCTTTCCCATATAGTGGTTAATAGTGGTTAATAATGGTAGATAATGGTAAATGGTGGTAAATAATGGTAAATAAATAATGGGGAAGATGTATGATACTGTGGATGGTTGCGAAATCCATCACCAAAAGGACGGTTGAAACATGTTGAAACCCAAACAAGGTAATGGGATGTTTACCATCTATCAACTGGTGCAGGATTTCGCAACCATCCACCATATTTCCCATTTATGTTGGAATGGTTTGTTGAATCGAAACAGTTCATGGTTCATGGTGCCAGCTCAAAGGATTTCACGGTGATTGCGCCCCTGCCAGGCCTTGAATCATGACTCAATGGGCCGATCCATGGGAATGCGACAACCAAACAAGTTGGGATTTAAAGGACAAAAATCAAGTTGTCCAACCAAGAAATATATAGAAACGTCATGAAATATCTATTTAGGTTTGAGGTGCAACTCAATGAATATAATGACGTGCATCTCATCTAGAACTTGTTGATGGATGTTTCGTCGATGTGGAATATAGGTGATATAACATAAGTCACCATGTGTTCCCTAATAACCTCTTGGCTGATCATCGTTTTCAATGGGCATTTGTTTCATTTGTTTCAGTGATCGAGTGACAATTTGTCACTTGGACGGTCATCATTCTCTACAGCTGTCAAGGTGGAGGCTATCTCCTTGTGTCAAGATGCTGATCTTTTGGTCTCTTGGCACAGCAAGTGACAAGAAGCTCATCAAATTCTCGTGTCTTCCCAAGTCGTGGCATCCCTGAGCTGGCTGAGTTGCCAATCAGTGATGATGATCACAAAGTGTATCTATATACATATATATACATACATATACACATACATAATATGATATATATGTATATATATATATACATATATATGTGTGTGTGTGTGTATGTATTTGAAGCTTAATATTTCCAGACTCGGACTTTGGGCAGTGTTGGCCTCCACCCATGACCGGGAGTGGTAGCCACATACCACCTATTGGAATGGTGATGACTGTGGGTTGGTTTATGGCATTGCTTTACCCTCTGGTAAACTAACCGTTTGCTATTGAAAGTGGCCATTTATAGTTGTATTACCCATAAAAAAACGGCGATTTTCAATAGTTATGTTAGTTTACCGAAGGGTACCCACATTTGTTCACCTTTCATCAGCTTTCATCAGAATCCTGTTGCTTGGAGCTGCAGGGTGATTTTTTGTTCATCGCATCCCCCGATGTTTTAAAGACACCACATAAATAGATAGAATAGCCCCATCCCCCCACAAAAAAAATACACCCAGATATTTATGGGATTACTAAACCCATAGTTTAGAATATCTGGTTTAGGGATCATAAAGCTATATTTCTATACCATCCCATCATAAATCCTCACCAAACCCTGGTGTCTAGGGATTACTAAACCAAGATGATTTTCTTGGGACGGTTGATGATATTTGAGGAACTTACCACGATGACTACAGACCCGTCAGTTCAATGGGCTTTTCTCAGTTGCCAAGTGTAACTGGGACAATACTGGCACCGCCAGTGGTACCCTCTGGCAAACAAACAAAAAGCTATTGAAATGTGGCCATTTATAGTTGATTTACCCAGCTATAAAATGGTGATTTCCATAGTTTTTTGTATGTTTACCAGAGGGTAATTTGGGTGATAAACATTGATAAACCCAATCCCATCCAAGTATAGCTGATATATCCAGCACAACTAATTATTTCAGTCATAAATCAAGCGACATGTCCGGCCCATAACCAAGATTGCACCCATATCTCATGTTTCCGATGTTCCGTTTGGGACGATGAATCCAAGTATTTGTTTGTTTTTTGGTATGGCCCAAAAAAACTTATCGGATGGAAAAAGAAAAACATGTTTTACACTACAGTTGTTAACCACTTGCTAGGATGAATCCACCAATAACAGCATTCAGATACCATGTGGGATGAATCCAGGTATGGTTAGATGTTTTTTCCCCACCTGCCAGGTGAGGGTTGTTAGATTTTATGTCAGTTGCCTCCTCCTCCTCCTTCTCCTCCTTCTCCTCCTCCTTCTCCTCCTCCTCCGCCTCCTCCTGCCTCGTCCTCCTCTCCTC
>Ga0126342_10003926_pt1 | contig 24977 bp, 25 predicted proteins | sample Cyp1metagenome_FD_92528 | JGI IMG/M metagenome (GOLD analysis project Ga0126342, IMG submission 92528) | Coral microbial communities from Lord Howe Island, Old Settlement Bay, Australia - Cyphastrea 1 metagenome | ecosystem: Host-associated > Invertebrates > Cnidaria > Coral ...
ATGTATGTATGTAATGTATGTATGTATGTAATGTATGTAATGTATGTATGTATGTATGTAATGTATGTATTCATGTATGTATGTATGTATGTATGTAATGTATGTATGTATGTATGTATGTATGTTATGGTATGGTATGGTATGGTATGGTATGGTATGGTATGGTATGTATGTATGTATGTATGTATGTAATGTATGTATGTAATGTATGTATGTATGTATGTATGTAATGTATGTAATGTATGTAATGTATGTAATGTATGTAATGTATGTAATGTATGTAATGTATGTATGTAATGTATGTAATGTATGTAATGTAATGTAATGTAATGTAATGTAATGTAATGTAATGTAATGTAATGTATGTATGTATGTATATATCATTTATATATCAAATTATATGTACAAATTATATGTATGATAGTTTAGACTGGACAATCCTATTAAAATGGATGATTTAGGGCCTAGGGGTTCCCCCATGATAAAGTAGATTGGTATATTTGAAGAATGTTGGAAATCAAAAGGAACCAGACACTTTCATAATCTTCAACTGCTTTATCCATTTTCATCCATTTTCATCCATTGTCAGCAGGTCTTTGTGGATCTTTCTTTAGGCCGACCGTTCCTAAAGAAGCCTGGCGATGCTAAGGACCCTGAGCAGGAGCTTCGGAAGTTTGTCGACATGGTGGGAACCTGGTAACGACTGGGGATGCCAGACTAGGCTTATGACATGGAAATATCATGATCATCAATCATAGTAATTGAACCCTCTACCTTGGGACATTTTTTTCGGGCCCCTATCCACAGATGGTCACGGGAACTGCACGAACGCCATTCCACCTGGGATGGTTGCCGGCATTGGCTCCGGTTGATGCCCCATGGGCCGCTTGAAGCACCGATACATTAGATAATTTGCCTATGAATGGTGCTTTTCCATAGCCATCTGAAATTGCCGGCGGATAGGAAAAGACATTTTTTAACCGCTGGATTTTGAGGGGTGGCACAGGCAGCAAAAGCAGAAGACTTGGGTGCTCGGAGTCTCCTAGCGAACCTCGGTGACGTCTTCTGGTGGAAGGTCAATGGAGGATTCCCCTACAGGCCGAACTTTTTAGGTGCATTGTTGGATAGTTTATCTAGAAACTTATACGAACATTATACGAACTATGCAGATGTGTATACATGTATGACGTATATCACATATATATATATATATGTATCATATATATATATATGTATAATATATACACATTATATATACACATACACGTACATAGAGACAGCCAGATCCATGTTTGCTAAAGGAATCCTTTGGACTACATCTTTGCTTCCAACAGTCAACATGTCAGAAAAGCCACGGGAAAGTCCTGGCTTTTTGGTCAGTAAACTCAGTAAACTTAGTTAAATCCCATGAAATCACCATTTTTCTTGGTTCAATCCCATTAAATCCATGGCATTCCCAAGGGAGGTCAGCTCCGAGGATGTCAAAGATTGCCGCAGCCACCTCGTGCAGGAGGCGGATGATCCAGTGGAGGGAGCGGTCTGCCAGTGATCTCTGACACATTATTTATTGGGAAATGCTGTGATTATATGTGATTATGATATAACTGATATAACCATGCTTTTCATTCATAATGGGATAATATTATGTATATATATATGTTATATATATATATACACATGATCTTATATGTTATAATAACGTTATATGTGTTTTATATGTTAATGTTATCTTATTATTGAGAACATGATGATGAACCAGTGGATTTTGGGCTCATCCCAAGCCAAAAATTCCCATCCCGGTGAGGCTTGCTTTTCACTGCTTGAAGCAGTATCTTTGCGGCTTGGTCTCTGGAGGGGTCCGGGGCCAAGAAACGGGAAGAAACGGGAAGAAACGGGAAGAAACGGGAAGAAACGGGAAGAAACGGGAAGAAACGGGAAGAAACGGGAAGAAACGGGCAATGGCAAAGACAGATGATCTGAGACCAGTGATTCGGGAATTTGGTGGATGTCATCCAGTCCCCAGTGGCTTATTTATCTAGGGTTAACATTGATGTTTTTTTTCTGGTTCATATGTCATCCATTTGTTGGCATATCATAGGATGTCAACGACCTTAGGTGCTCGACTACAAACAGGCCCTTCCGGCATATCGCAACTGGTCAGCACTCCCCTCACAGATGGGTTTGCATGCACCATGACTCGGACGTGTATAAAGAATTATACACTTACAGGATCTTGTATGTGTATATACAGAGTGGGTTTGTCTGAAAATGGGGTACACATTTTTCCACAGGATTACTATTTGCCTGTTTTGAATGGCAATCTTGGGGTACCATTTTTGAAGAACACTATATTTGTATTATATTTATTATACATATATATATATATATATACATATATATATATATACATATACATATATATATATATATACACATATACACATATATATATATATATATATACACATATATAGAAGCTGTATATATATATGTATGTATACATACACAGTATATATATATATATACACTATATATATATATATATACACTATATATATATACACTATATATATATATACAATATATATATATATATATATATACACATATACACACATATATATATACATATAGAAGCTGTATATATATATACACATGGATACTGAAATGACAGCCTCCCAATCTACGAAGCCGGCGAGGTGAGATGCTGTCCCTGAACAGCTGCAAGAATGACAGTCTCCCAATCTTTGAAGGCGGGAGATATCCTGAATGGGTGATTTTCATGGGGAACATGATAAACGGTTTTCATGCAATCAATTGCACATTTTCAGCTTACTTCTTGATGGGAGAATCCTGTATTTTCATCCCACATTTTTTGCGATTCAACCGCAGAAAAAGAACTGCAGATTTGAGCTGTTTGGCTAAGACTTCATTGGGTTGTTACCATCATTGCTGTCAAAGATGCAGGAGACTTACCATCATTGATGTCAGGTTACCATCATTGTTACCATCATTAAATCACCTGGTTGATCATTGAGATTTCCAGATGGATCAACCAGGTGCCACCTTTTCAGGGTTTGCCAGGTATCCTCAACATCCTTGGAGGATCTGGCAACTCAAAGGTCTGGTGGCTCAAGGGAGACTGGGCAGATCGGAGTGTTTTCCATGAAAAGTCACATGTAACTTGCAAACATGGCTTTGAGCGATGATTTTTATATCGAAAATGGAGATTTTGGGCCCTTGTAGTGCTTTCTATTTGCACTATCCTCTCTCCCTCTCTCTCTCTCTCTCCCTCTCTCCCTCTCTCTCTCTCTTGCTTCGTCGGGAAATTCTAGTAACCCGGCCGCACCTCCGCAGTATCCCAAGGCTGGGAGTTTCTCAAAAGTGACCTAGTGTTAAAAGTCTATCATTTGCATTTTGCGAAGTTCATGCCATGGCTGCCATGGTCAAAACTTGGAGATGTATACCCAGTCCTTGAGTGATCATCAATCCATTGGGCCTCAAAGATAGCCAGCCCTGATTCCCATGAAATGGGATGACCAGCTCCATCGGAGGAAGAGGTGAAGTGGCTCGTTGCTACCGCCTGGTGGGGAGCCGCAGACTGGCTACATGGTGATTGTCAAGTTCGCAAGCTGTGAATTTCCTCGAGAGTACTGGGGGTTTTTGACCCATAGGGTGATGTTTTGTTTTCAATTCTACTATGTACTATGTACCGGCTGGAAGGCTGAATGACACTGGCACCCGCCGAACCAACTGGTAGAACCAGTCGCAAGGGGCATGTGAAGTTGCTGAATGGTTTCGCGAGCATTGGCAGGAACACTGGTGCGCAATTCTTCCGTATGCAGCAGTACAAGTTAGCGGCTCAGAGCCTTGTGTACTGCCAGACGGCCCTTTCTTGATACGCTACTTCTCGGTGGTGCTGGTGCGCCCCCATGACTGAAAACTGCTTCGACTAGCGTGGGTTTGTCTGAAAATTATGGGAACACATTTCCATCCACTGGTTTATCATTATTTTTCCTTATGAGGTAGCCGAAAATCGAGGGGTATACTATACTAGATTTCCAGACACATAACATCATTTTGTTGGTTGTACAAATGTTAATATTCCATTACATCCCAGTATTTCCCCAGTCATATCCCCATTAGAATCACATTGAACCCCCATTTCCAGAGACACCCAGATATCATGTTCTTGGTTGGATATCCCATGGAATCGATATCCGAGACTACTACATCCCATGAAAACGCCATAGATTGTGGTTGTCCCCTATTCTCAGACGCATGCAACTATCAATAACTATCACATCAAGCAAACATTTATATTATGATTGTCCAACAAAGCCCCCATTAAATGCCCATTAAAACTCATGAAATCATATGAAATCCCATTAAGTTGATGGCTGAGCCCCCAAAAAACACATCAAATTGCGATTTTCCATGATATCCCATGAACATCACATCTCCATGAGGTGGGCTGAGAGGTGGATGAGCAAGGCACTTGCCTTGGCAAAGTTCTGCCCAGGCAAAAGTGGGGCTGGTGACATCCATATTTTTCAATGGTGAAGCCAGTGAAACCCCTAGTTTTTGCTGGATAAATCCACATATTTCATCATATGTCATGATGAAATCGCGAATTCTCTAGCTTTAGCATGTTTAACTGCCTCACTTAATCTCATTTTTTGGGGGGTGACTCTTTCCATTTTTGGTGATACCTGCACTTTGTGGGTAAGAAGACTGTTCCTCATTTGGGGAGATCTCCAGGAATTGACAGAAAACATGGAGACGGGACGCTTTGAAACCGACTTTGAAGGTTCCTTTCCTCCAGAGAAGATGACTGAAGGCTATGCAGCCTGCCTGAAACATTGCGCCTGAGTGTTCCGCGAGCTGCAGATGTTATTGGATACGTCAGTACAGATTGGTCGTCGGCAAAGTCTTCCAAGGGTTTTGGAAGGTGAAGCTGTAGGGGGTTGCCTTCAACCTGATACCTGCTAATGTTTCCTGATAATGCTGGTTTCTGATGCTCTTCTTATTCAAAAGCCAGGGTTACTTGTGGTGACACTAAGTGGCTTTGCTTGCAAATAGGGTACCCTAGATCCACTGGTTTATCATTATTTTCCCAACTAAAGTGGCCGTTTGGTGGGTACCATGTCTTCCGACTAACCGGAAAGTGCAGTGTATCGGTTGGAGAAGAGGGCCGTGGGAGCTGGCCGAAAGTAGGACAACCTGCTTGATCTTCTCCAAGAGAGAGGGAACGAATTCTGCTTGCATGCTGAGTCGCTGGGCCAAGTGCTCAGCTTTGCCGACTTTCAGCGCAGGGTGAAGAAAACCTGGCATTGGGGCCCTGTTTTGGACATGTTTTTGATCCAACCTTCTATCTGGCAATAATCGGAGATGTCTGATATGTCCCTCTTTTTTTCTCCCTTACTTTATTTGAAATATATTTGGATTCAGAGATGGGTACCCTTTGTTCTTGACTAATGGGCAGGACTGGTCTGGTAATCATTGGGCATGGGTGAGAACTAGGTGCCCCAGCAAAAGTCGATTTCAACTTGTCAACATCATGGTTTTAAATCTTCACCCCACAATTGAATGGGTTACAGGTCACGGTTAATCAATCCATATACATCCCAACAAACGCTGTCGTTTGTAATGGCCATAAGGCTTCATTGCTTCACTGCATCCGGGGCATTGGGGTGCCACAGCTGTATGAGTCATGAAGGGTCGTTGCTGGAGGCTTTGAGGCTCTCAGAGCAAACTTCCCTGCTATGCAAGTTGGGTCATCATGGCCTAGTTCTTCGCCTTTTAGCCAGTTTTTAAAAGGATAGTTCTGGATAGTTAACAACCAGATATCAAACTCAGTACGAACTTTCTAAATTGACTATGCTAACAATCTTGCTAAATTTAACTTCATCAGTTAAGCTTAATTAAACTTCTTAATCTTCACCAAATTCAATGGATGATGAAGCAGCTGCGGTGGCAGATTGGGACCAAAAGTCCAAGAGAAGTGCCAACAACGAGACAGGGCCCCAGGGGTCATCATTGGTCCTTTTTGAGAAAACAACACCGAAATCCTTCTGAGAATTATCATTGATTATGATTGATTATGATTGATTTATCATCATGTTCTCCACCAAAAATATGGCATGTTCAAGTGGGACACCTTAAGTGAAAGTCATTTTCAGGCACGCCAATGTCTCGCAGCTGGGAACAAATGTCCAGCCACCACGATGGCAATATCCAGAATGGCAATATCATGATGGCTATGGATATAACATGATATAACATGATATAACATGATATAACATGATATAACATGATATAACCAATCTTGCTTCGATATGTGGGATAGAACCAATCATAAAAAGGCAATGTACCCACTTCCTGAAGTATCTGAAGTCGAACTGCATCCCCAAGTATGTTTGTGATTTGTCACGGCACGCAAAATGGGGGTGAACGGGGCTCCTGCCAAACATGGACATTTAATCCGCAAAATTAAGACAGGGGGACCTGCATGATCCACGGCTCTGATCTGGTTTAGGCCTAAACCTCGGTTTGGGGGCATGCCCCAAGTCACATAGCATACATGAAGCTGGTACTGTGAAAGGTGTATTAAGTTTTCTGTTCAGCATAAGGACAGAACATCCAGTGGCTAGTTTCTGAACAGGGGGTACGACTATATACTTTTCAAAAAAATGGCATGTCAGGAATCCAACCGCTTCAGTGTGTGCTTCACATCTATTCCCACATACTGGAGAACAACAATGCAACATACATGTTGAGGAAAAGAAGGACACCAAGCAACAAGAAACAGGGATGCTACATGGCAAAAAAACATCGTCCTTTTCTTTTTTGGGGCATTGGTCAAATAACGGGGCAACCAAGCTGCAGATTTTTGGTCATATCATATCTATTGTAGTTATCAACGTTTGACGACCCATCACCATTTGCGAAACTATATGGGGGGTTCTTAAAATGGGGGACTTGAACACCAAAAAAAGATGCTTTGTAATGTCAACCCCGGATTAATAAACCATGGTTTATTAATTAGGGTGGTACTCCTCCAATAGTCATAATCTGATACTTAAATGGTACCCTCCCAATTAAACAGCCTAGGGGTTTATTAATCCAGGGTTGACATTAATTGGAACCATTGAACCATTGGTTTGGGGGTCTCCCATTTGAAAGAAACCCACCATAGATTTTTCTGCAGCCGAAATCTGAGGCAAGATGTTGTGCAATGGATTGAGGCCATCGTTGGTAGCCCGGGTCCTATGGTGATGGCAGGAGCAACGCCTGGGAGAAGCCACTTCCGAATTCCAAACTCATCCGAAACCAAAACAGAAGTGGATCAAACCATTCATATCCATTCATTTGATTGATATCAAACATGATGTAAATGTAAACATGTGTAAACATGATGTAAACATGATGTAAACATGTCCTGTCTCAATTTGTTATGCTTTGTTCATCGGACACAGCCAAGCCGCCCGTCGCAGTGCTACCAAGGTGTCAAAGGCGACACCACGGTTGCAGAGTGGCTGAAATCAGGCGCGGCCGTTCGAGAACGTCACGGTGAGGTGCCAGGCTTTCCATGGCGGGACCTGAAGGCTTCATGGGAAAGGCCTGGTAAAGCCCTGGAAATCTGAGGCTTATTTGTTCAAATGACCTTTTTTTCAGAGACATGATCCTTCATTTTCAGAGACCCCAATTGCTAGTGATTTAGGATGGATCTGAAAGCAACCCTGCAAAAAGGGCTGGTCATTTTGGGTCCTTGACTCGTTGACTTGGCCTCAAACCTTTGCGGACTTGGTGCGATCTTCACGCGGATTTCAGTGGAAAACCTTTGATTTCAGATTCTTGGAACATTTTGGAGTCAGGTATCATTCTCTGCAACCTGGTCAACGCTATCCAACCGGGCCTCATCAGGAGCCTATCCAAATCGTCGCATCTGCGTCACAGTTGCAGAGTTTCACAACCCAACCTCCCCAGGACGGTGAATCAGCAAAATGTGCCCTTCAAACAGATGGACACTTGGCAGATCTTCACCGCTGGATGAAGCGGGACAGGAAACGTCTGGACTCTCATATAACATTCTATACTGTAGATATTGTAGATATATATGATTATATATGTATATATGAATATATATATATGAATATATATATATATATATATATGACATACTAACATATCTTATCATATCTTATTATAGACATAATACACACACACACATACATGTTGGATGGGAAAGATCTATAGAGCCGTTTCCATGAAATCGACCTGGTGAACCTAGGAGAACATCACCAAATTTCTGAATGCTGCCGGGTCCCTGGGAACAAGCTGGTGGCAAAGATACCAAAGAACTGGTGGAGCTGCCCCAAAATATCGGAGCACCATTTATCCAATCGGGGATGTAAGTGGATGTAACTTCACTGAGCATTTTTTTTACAATCGAACCATCTCAAAAACATCAATCAAAAATCATCCGAAAACCCTCCACCCAGCCTAGGCCCGAGATCTGGGCCTTCCCGAGAGCTCCATGTTCGACACGCCAGATTTGCAGCTCGCCGGTTTCGGGGCGGGCCAGGCTGGGGGATTGGCGCCTGGTTTCAAGATGAAAAAAGGTCACTACTCAACGACTCAGCACTGCTGAGGATGGTCAAGTGTATGATGCCTCCAGGAACTATGGCGGATGTGGGGGATTTGCACATTTTTGGGACCATTCATGCGTTGCGTTGCTGAGTCTGGTCAAGTATAGGAATGGTTGGCACTGAAGTACTGCACAGAGACGATGATGGACACGATTTTTTTCACAGAAGCTGCTGAACAAACAAAGGTTGCCGGCAAGGATACATCAGCCACCCTGAGGCTGTTCCGAAATGGTGTCCAAAAATAGCGCAGCTCATCACTCCAAAAAGGATTCATCAGAATTTCCCCATCACTTCAATGGTAAAATAGGTAAATACATTGGAACTCCATGGAATTCCCATCCTTTGAAACCCCAATGGGCAGGCCTCAGGATCCTCAGGTACCACATGGTACCACATGGTACCACGTTTCGCCTCAGGTATGAAGAGAAGAATGTGGACTCTGTGGAGCCCTGAGATCTGGATCCGGTGCCACGGTGCCATACGCGGAATCGCCGCGGAATCGCCGCGACTCTGAGGTGATCACCTGCATCTATGCCTGGGCCCAGATGCAGAGATTTCGATGACCCAACAAGCTGGTTTTCCATTGGTTTTCCTCACTTTAGGAGCCCAGGCTGGCTTTATGACCTCTGAAGTCTGTATTCACTGTATTCCAAGTTTCTGCGAAAAGGTGTGTTTTTTCTTTTTCGGGAGTGAGGTCCACATACACTCCAAAATTTGCTGTAAGGTAGAACCCGAAGGTTTGAAAGTTTTAATTTCGAATGAACAACCAGGCCTTGGGCGGTGCTGTCCAGACGGTGTGCCCGGAATTTACGGGCCCCACGCTCAGAATGAGTCGGATTGGGACTACAAAAGGGGCTTCAACTCAGTTTCGGGGGATCAAGACCTATTGGACCTAGATTCTATATGATTCCACTTCTACCATATTTAGAGGAGATGAACATTATTGTTATCATTCGCATTTATTTACTTGGTGTGATAACACAGTGTACCAGGTACCACAGTGTGCCTCGTCCTACAGAAACAGCTGCGAGGACCAAAGTTGGGCATCCCGCTGATAGCAAAGTGCAAGGAGCGATGTCAAAGATGCAGGGTACTCTTTTCTCAGCAGTGGAATCGCACCTCTGTTTCTTCTGAGATGATTATTCCTGGCTGATGATGTTAATTGCTAGTGAGGAAGGAGGACGTACCCCATTGGTGGGGAAAGACAGCTCAGAGATCTTACCAACCATAGCTACGAAGCGGTACTGACCACTTCCTAGCTTGGACCATGACTGCAGAATCGCTGGCTGGGTCTGAAGTTCTTGAAGTCTTTTTTGCATCTGCATCAGCGAAATCCTCACAGGATGTCACCAAGCCAAAGAGCAAGACATCCTCCCACTTGCTTCACTTGGACCCTGAGCAGGTGGAAATGGATAAGTTTTTTGCTTCACTTTATGGTCTAGTGATGAACTGGGCACATGGGAGATTCAAGCTCGTAATGTGTACCCTGTGTCACTGTGTAAAGCAGATTTTACATGATTTTACAGGTTTGGTCACGTTTTAAGGGAACATTTACAGGACCCTATTCTTTGTATATAGATTGTAAAAGCCCTGTAAAGCCATGGTTTCCAGTCGATTTTCCGTTCAATCTTTGGATATCTTTGGATATCTTTGGATGTTTGGTCAAGAAATCCATCGATTTCTGGTCCAACAGCTGTGAACCACAAAAAGAGGTGGCTTCGATGAGAGAAGAACTGGAAACTCTCCGGGAAGGCCATGCGAGGCCGCGCGCAAGCCAGCCACGCAATTTTGCGGCCCGGCCGGTCTTGGAAGAATCCCAACAAACATCCAACCGTTAACGGAATATCTATGAATATCTATGGCATAATGGTAGGATATCCTAGGAATATCATGGGTTCATCACCAATCATCTGTTTTGGTGTGTCTGAACATGGAGGATTTAACCCTGCGAGATGGCTGCAAACTTATGGGGTGAAGGTAGAAATGACGCAGATTCAAGGCTTAAACATCTTAAACCACTGGTATTTTAGCGACTGATCACCGAGGACAACTCACCTTTTGATCAACCCGTGGAACTAGATGATGGATAGCTGTGTGTTGGCTCCAAATACGCCCCCAAGTTCGGAAGGTTCGCTAAAAAGGTCATCAGCCACATGCCTTGCTGGAAAATCCAGCATTTGAAGTTCGATTGATTTTCCCAGTTAGAAACCTCCATCTATTTTCGGGATCCCATTGAACACATGACTAGAACCTGGGATGGCAGGCTCCAAGAGGAGAACGTGATCCTGAGGAAACGTAGCGAGGAGGGGCACCTCCGGGATGTTTTTTTTATTTTATTTTCCATCGAAAAACCACGCGAATTCCCATGGATTTGGAGGTCGATATTCCTCACTGGGCCTCACAAGTGCGAGCCGTGGCCACGCAACTGGAGGAGCAACTGGAAGTCAAAAAAAATATTATATATATATATTATATATATTATATATATATATATTATAAATATAATATATAATATATATATAATATTATTATATTATATATATTATATATTATATATTATATATATATGTGTATATATATATACATGTATAATTATATATATATACACGTATATATATATACGTCATTAAATTTATGCTTAGCCCACCATTATCTGCCTTGAACTGTTTTCGGAACTTTTGCACTATGAAATGTGGTGATGATGATGATGATGGTGGTGGTGGTAAATGGTTTCTTGGACACCAGGAGGCGGCTGCACCCATTGCGACGGTGCCCTTGGGTGAGCGCCTCTTGGCCATGGTGAACAGTCTGCAAGATGCAGAGGTGCACCAAGGATGGCTGGGATTGATCCCCGATGTTCATGGCAATTTTCACCTTGAAATTTACGATAAACGGACAACGGATGTTGGAGGGTTTAACTGACCATAATATCATATAATATCCATAATTATAATGGGCCACAGTAGATAGGACTTACAAAACTTGTATTTGAATTGGAATTGGAACATTCAATTTAATTAGCTATGAAAGGGCATACTCTTATCCTTCAATTAGAATAACTCCCCGAGGCGGGAACCTAACATAAACGGGTGCATTACTAAACCAGGGCTCGAAGGGGCGTGTATGACGATTTTGCTTCCCAATCGGTTAAGAATATGAATAGATGGTCCCCCGGGCCTTCTGTATTTCTATAATCAACTGGGGCGACCTCTGGTCAGCCTTTAACAGTGGGATTGTAGCCCAAGCTACCCGGTCTTGGGATAGACCAGGGCTGGTTTTCGTTGCCAGAGGGATTAGAAAGTTTGGCAAAAACCAGTTGCCAGTTTGTTTCCACATTGAAACATCTCGAAATTCACAAAAAATCTGATGATTTCACATGGCTCTGTCTGAAAATGGATAATTTAAGATGATGAACCCCCCTCAAACGGCCACAAAAAAAGGTAGGGAAAATGATGACTCCAAGACGTCGGAGGCTGGATTGAGGGCACTTCGGGGAGCACCCTATCGCGAGGCGGCCGTGAATGATTGGATCATGGATCATTCACCATGGATCCAGTGGATATTCCCCCCCAAAAATGGTGGATTTATGCAGATTTCACTATCAAAACTGGATTTATGGGGATATATATATATGTGTATAACTGGTTTAACCAACCATTATTATGACACTTTGATTTGATGGATGCCAACAAACATGCCAGATTGCACCAAGGTTCAACCATGGACCAGATTGAACTTGGAACCATGATTGTTGTTTCTATCACCATTTTGGGAACGTTATATTATATGGGTGTGTCTGAAAATAGGGTATATCCCTGATTATAGCCATTCAAAAGGGAACATGTTCATTAACCGTTGGGTTTAGGGGCACACAATTTTCAGACAAACCTATATATATATATACACATACATATAATCATATGGTAATATCACATTTATTTTGGTTTCCCCCAAAAATCTGAAGGAATCGTGGTTTCGACTAGCGTATTTCCATTGTTTTTTTTTCATTTTGGGATGATCCCAAGCAGATGATGTGTCACATTGCCACTATTGCTGGGTGGTAATCAGACATGGCAATAATTTAAACATCCCAAAAATTGATGCGAATCGTCTGCAAACTTTCAAACATCCGGATTTTCGACATATCTGGCGATGATTTTGGCTCTCCATCCCAATGCTTTTCGCTGCCGAGGAACTGGACGAGCTGAAACGCGCCTTTGCCCAGCACTTGGAAGAAGGAGCCGTGGGTCACATGGCTGCCATGGCTTTGGTACTGATGGTTGATGGTTCGATGGAACCATCAGAACTGGGAACATTGTCCGGAAACAGATGGGAGATGGCAATGGGTGAATAGCAACTAGTCCCAACATATCCCAAAATTGGGTTCATCATGGTTCATCAATATCCCAATTTAAGCCGATATTAAGAAGGTGACCGGGGTTGGCACGTTCTGAAGTATGACCAGCATGGGCATTAACTAGGCCATGGGGATTTGTTTGATACCAACAATCATGGAGATATCAACTAGGGGGAATGCAATCAACGCAAAGCAACAATGAGGATTTATCATGATTTATCAATATTCAGAGAATTCACTGAGATGTTAGCCATCCGCACTGGAATGATGCCAATGTTGCAAAGAGTATTAGTATGACACCAACAAGAATGGGCGCCACTAATTCAACAGTCTGAAGCCAGCAACCAGAGAAAAGTAGCTCTCCAAATTCTATCAAATTCTGATGCGTTTGGATGAGGACAAGTGCGGGAGTCAGCATTGCCAGCGGCCAAGATTCGAGTGCTGTGGCGATTCTGCGGAATGGACTGTTTCAAAGCCCGGAACTAATTAACCTCGACTCATTCATTGCTCGGAATCGCACAAACGCAGGGATGTCTAAGGACCTTTCACCTCAAATCAAACACATGTGCCGGGCATTTGTATGTGACCCTATAATTACTGTTAGTTTTTCTCCCAATGGGGTACCCCCACCCCCCGTGGTTTATCATCATTGTTCCCGCACGAAGCTTGCTTGCCATTCCATCCTCCGTTTGGAGACAAACAGGGATACTGCAAATGTTGTGTTGGTCAATATGGCAATGTCCCAAATATAGCCTCTATGCATATATATATACACATTTAATATGCATAATGGATGTAAGTATAATATGTGTATATATATACATGTATATGTATACATAGGCACAGGCAATATATGATACAGCCGGTAGAACCTGTATATACATATGTATATATATATACACATGTATATGTATATATGTATATATGTATATATGTATATATGTATATATGTATATATGTATATATGTATATATGTATATATGTATATATGTATATATAAATGTATATATTTATATAGATTCCCTCATACACAGCATGATCGTTGATTCATCGCTGTTTTTTGTTTGCTTAACATGAACCCCAACAAATTCACCATTCACCAGGCGGGAAGAGCTGGACAGGCTTCGGCAAATTTTACCTGAGTCGCCAAACTCAGTCTTGTGACAGCCCCGGGGCATGCAGGTAGTGGTCCCAAGTCACATCATTTCCATCGTTTTTTGGGTATATGCCAGAAGCTTTCCAGAGCTTTCTGTGCGGCAAAATGGGTGCTTTATCACGAAAAGTGCTGAACATTCGTGAGTTGACGTGTATTTTCATGGCCTAACATCTAGCATGCCCCTTGCGCAAAGTTTGTCCCGGGCCTATGCCTTTGCTAATGACTTTGGGAAAAACCAGAAGATGGGTTGGGTATGGCTCAAACTTGGAAGCACAAGAATCAACATCAAGCAACATGAAGCAACCCAAGAAATCGTTGCTGCTTGGTATAAACCAACGAAGCCCCATTTTGTTGGGCCAGTCATTTTGAGCCATCCCCGGCCAACGCTTTGTAAAAAACTCGAAGCGACCTGGTGCTGAGGCGGAACGGAAAAGGCAACATCCAGTTGGGCATGGTTATTGAATTTCAAAAACAGAACATGATAATTCAGTAATCTATTTTTAGACAAAAACACAGTTACATGGTGTGTTTTTCATGTTAAGCTTCACCGGAAACTGGAAACTTTGGAAGCCGGCCACTCCAAAAAGACGGCCCACACAATTCACAAGCATAGCAACGTGTTTCCTTGTCTTTCCTATCTTCGTGAAAAAGCATGTCGAACCGATTCTATATATATAATATTATATAATATAATTAAATGGATCCGAATTCATGTCTAAATATTTCAAATGAGCTTTCTCGATATTAACTTTCTATGCATCGAAGGATTCTCCAATTGCATGTTTTTGATCTGAAGATATCTGGAGGTTTCCTAAAATGGGGGTACCCCTAAATCATCCACTTTCATAGGATTTTCTATGAAATAACCCAGCTATTGGGGATCCCCGATTATGGAAACACCCACCTGCAGGTGATCTCCAAAATCTGCAGCCAGTTGTGGTTTTTCCAAAACCGGTGCTCCCAGTGCCCCCGCCATGGCAGCGTGCCTCAATGCCTGGCTTCGATGTACCTCCCAGGGAGAGGAGGCAGTAGGACATGCATTGGGACGAATGGCTAAGGTGAGTTCCCGCAACCCTTGGAAGTGCCTCGGATGGAGGACTTTGACCGGAAAACTTGGGGAAAACATGGGGATTTTACGTGATTTCACTGATTTGACCTGGAAGAATGGTGGGTTTGGCGGGGAGGGGAATTTTAGTAGCAAGATCTGGGGGTTTTATCTGTAACAACAGAGAACCTGTGAGAAAAAATGCAACTTTTGCGACAGTAGTGGGAATGGGAGTTTCTTCGAATCAGGGACGAAACTGGAAAAAGAACATAGTTTTGTGTGATTTACCCAGGCCCAAAACAGTTTCATCCAAGTGGGTACCATCCTCCATGCTATTTTGCCCGCTGTGATCAAAACTGTGAAGGGACTAGATGACCAGATCTTCTCTTATTCTTAGCGTTAAACATGTTAAACCCATCCCAACTTTTTAAGTTATAGTCAAGTTCCAGACCCATATGCAATCATATCTTGGCGGTCCCCAGATGCCAATGATTTGCCGCATCTCTCGAGCGTTTTGAAAATTGTGCTGCTCAGCTTAGGTGTGTCCTATCCTGGCTGGTTGGTGAATATCTTGGATACCTTAATCCCCAATAAATTCAGTAGTACAATGTATTACAACCCCATGTCATACCCAATCAGCAATGTTTGGCACACTATGTTTCTTTGTTGCTCAGGTGTGTTTTGATCAGTCTGCTGGGCTGTCTCCTGTGTGGCCTTGGCGTCTTACGCTTCAATGCCGTGAGCGAGGCTCGAGAGTTGTGGGTAGATCAAGGCTCGCAGCAAATGAAGAATTTGGACTGGGTGGAGGCGGGGAAATGGCGGTAGGACATGGTGGGACATTGTAGGGGACAGATCGGGATAATATGGGAGAAAAAGCTTCTCAGAATTATATTAGAATGGGATGGAATGGGATAGATAAATGACAATACTTGTGCATGTGATGATAAAACATGATAGCACGTAGCAATATGAGTGGGATGTTTGAAGCCACAGCCACATCAACAGCGTTGCAGCATGGTGATTTTTTCGCTGCTAGCCGCAGGGATACTTCGCGGCTAGAGGTCGGATTTGTCGCTTGATCATCACTGCCAAGGATGGAGGAAATGTCCTTGAGCCCTGGTGTTCTCAGCGGGAAATTGACAAGTGGAATCTATCGGGGATATTGATGGATACTGTCCTTTGCGTCTACTGTCTACTGGGTATTTATATATAATATATATATATATAATATATAATTATATATATACTGTATATATAATACCCTGGGAGTCAAAAGACGATACTTAGTATAGTCGTTTCAGTAAAGACCATTCAAAGGTACCCTAGACTAAAGAATTGCATGCCGGGCTGGGGTGACCATAGGATGAGGTCATGTTGGATCCTGCACAAAACGCTTTTCCCGGCATGAGATGGTACAAAAAAGGCCACTTAGATTGGCCACGTCAGAACCCATGTTGATTCCTAGGGTTTTCCTGGCAATTTCTTGCCATAAGGCCATAATGTCACAACATGTCACAACCACTCACACACTCAGCGCCCTTTTCATGGTATCATTTGCGTCTCGCTGACTTGTTCAACCTTGGCAGCTTTGCATTAAAGTCAAAAAATGGTCTTATGAAGATTCCACAATATCTGAATCTTGGAACGTCACCAAAAGACTTGACATGGTTGCATCATGTTGCATCAATATTGCAACTTGGTGGCTGTCTCATCTTGAACTTTGAGGAGCTAAAAACTAGATCTTTGGGCTCTCCCTCCTTCTTCACCTTTGCTTTCTGTTTATTTTCACCAATCTGCTTCGCCAATTGCGCTTTGTATTCCTCCCTCTTTTATCTCGCTCCTTGCATCAAGCCCAGGGAGTGCATCAGCAGTGGGTGGTGTCAGTTTTGCAAGATGATGTTCGATAGAGGAATAAATGGTTGGCGTTTTTCTTCTTCAGGAGCTTCTGACGATCGCACCATCCCAACAGATTTTCATCAAACCATGTTTGCTGGCTGCAAAATTAGGAGCCCCAATGAAACTGCATCCAGCATGGCCAAGCCGCCAAGCCAAGCCAAGTGCGGCCGGTTGGGAAACCAACAATGGGTGAAACTGTGAAACACTATTCAACTTGTGGGAAATATCCAAATGCAGATCTCAAACCTACTTTACTTTTGAGATACTGTATATATATATATATACACATATATATATATAGCCCCTTGAAAATTCAAATTTTCTCGTTCAGTTCTGCTGCTATGATGAGCCGATGCACACCTCAGTTGATCAGGACCTTGCAGGCGTAAATGAATGGTTCCGTGATGGTAGGGGCAAAGTAAGGTCTCCCCCCAAAGACCATACTTAGTACGGTCTCTGACTTATAGGGTACATGTCCTTGTGCCCTTCATTCACAAAAGCCAAGGAGCTTGAAAAGATGCGAGAGGTCTTTCAAGTGGCTGATGATGTCAGGGCTTTAGTGGATGGGAATGGCAAGGTGTTCGCGGACTTTTGCGTCCTCTCACAGAACTTATGCTTCAACGCGGGCGTTTTGCGTTACATTGGAAACACCTCAGACTTCAACGAGACCATTGAAAGTACTGCTGACGTACTGAGTGCCATCAATGCTGAGAGGTATCCTGATGGCGCAGATGCATATCCATCTGATAGCCTAGGAGGCATCCAGAGGAATGCCAGTGGCAGCGTGACTGGCCGGTGGTTTCCTTGATATTTTCGTTTATATTCTCATCCTCATCACAGTTGTGCTGTACCAATGGAGATTACCATTTGAATCATTTTGGTACAGGGATGGGATGGGTGAACAAGACTTTTCCACCAAAAAAAAAGGATGGCTTCAGACACTAAAAACGGACCAGCCTTTTTTATCCTTTTTGTGGGGTTCATCGCTATCCCAATGGCTTGCCCCTAGCACATCATTTAACATTCTCATTTTTAATTTGTTCAACACTCAAACCCAGGGCAAACCGCTAGGTGATCAGCGCTGCAGCGCTTCGTGTTGACTTCATCCTTCGCTTAGACCATGCCGATGAGGAACTTAAGAACTGGGAACTCTCCGTCACGGAGCTCTTCACCGAAAATCAACTGAGCAAACAGAGCTATTCCAGGGTGAATGTCTTTGTGAATGCCAAGCGATCCCAGGACGGACAAAAAAACATGAACTGACGAACTGACTGATTGACGAACGACTGACAAACAAACTAACTGATGAACTGATTGACTGATTGATTGATTGATTGATTGATTGCTTGATTGACGAACTAACTGACAAAGAAATTAAGTGACTAACTGACTGCCAGATTGAAAGTAACTACAGTACGGGGTGAAGGATGGTGAAATGTTTTTTTTTGTTTTGGTGTCGATGTTGATTTTGATGGAGTTTGGATGGTGTTGATTTGATACATGATATTTTGTTCCCCTGGGTATAAGGTTGAACAGCCAGTTACAATACGTATGTTCGATCTATCCCCCACCCCGCGAGGATGATGAGCTGAGTCGAACCGTTCAGGCAGACATTCCCTTGTTCGCAGTGGCATTTGTCCTAATGGCCACTTTCTGTGCGATTTTCCTTGGGAAAGCCGCCAGTTGGACCCAAAGCCGAAGGTTGTTGGGTGCCGTGGAATTCTACCTGGTGCTCTTCGGATGTATCGCGGGCTACGGAACTGCCATGCTTCTGGGAGTCCCCTTCACAGTGCCCTAGCGATAGAATCGCAGCTTTCAGATTTTTAAGACCTTAGAGAGTATACAATGCAGATCAATGAAGTATGCCTTCATTCTATTTTAAACACATTTTTATAATTGGACATAAGACAAGATAAAGTAAGCCTCTCTAAGTGCGTTCTCGTTTTGCACCAAAAATGACACCCATTTTGGTGAGAATGGTGAGGTGCTGCAGCAAATCTTGCCCTTCATTTTGGTGGGCATCGGCATCGATGATGCCTTCGTGATTTCTGGGGCCTTCGATGCCACGGATCCATCGCTGGGCTTTCCGGAGCGGATGGAGAAAGCCATCCAACGCGTGGGCGTCTCCATTACCCTCACGAAGGTCACGTCCCTGGCGGCCTTTTTGCTGGGGGCAACTTGTGCCTTTCCTTCGGTGCAGTACTTTTGTTACTATGCCTCCACTTCTGTCTCTTGGAGCGTTGGAAAGGTGATTTCTGATGATTTCTGAAATGATTCTTTTCAAGCTTCCGTCTCACCGATTCGCTGCCATGATATGCGCATGGCGGCATGACATGGCATAGAATGGGCGCGGACACTTGAAATCCTATTCCAAAAAAGTCTTAGGCACCATCCCCCTGAAAAAACTAAGAACTCTCCCATCTCTTCCCTTCACCCAAAAGGACCTAATGGGACCCAAGGGGACCCAAGGGACCCAAGGTCTTCTTCATTTGGCTCTTGCACTTGACCACCTTCTGCGCCCTACTGACCCTGGATGCTCAACGACAACGTGCCAAGCGCTTGGATCCCTTCCTTTGCGTTGCCGGATCCAGGTGCCTCCCAGCGCTAAAGGATGAGGAAACTCAGAGGGAACCACTTGGTGAAGTCCTGGCAGCAATGATTCGTCTGCTGACAGGTGGGATGTTGTTTTCGCAAAACTCCGAAGTTCCAAGAGTTTTTTTTTCTTGGGGTCTGGGGGTTTCCTAAAATGGTGGTCCCATGTGGTACCCCAAAATGGAGGGTGTTTATAATGGAAAATCCGATTAAAGTGGATGATTTGGAGGTACCCCTATTTTTCGGAAACCCCGAGGTAGGAACTGATTTGAGTTATTTTTAGTTTATGTGTCAAATATTGTCAAATTGTGGTCCCCCTTTTTTGGTATGACCATGACTCGGGATTCACCAGGCAATGTCATCGGGATTGTGGTCACCATCCTGATCTTCCTGGCGGTGGCGTGCGTGTCGGTCTGGCAGGTGAGCTCGGGACTGTCGACAGACTTTAATATCATGGATCTGTCACCAGACCAGAGCTTTCTGCGAGATTTCTACAACATGGACCGGGGCTTGAAAGGTTGGTGTTTTGCGCTTACATAACCTCAGTGCTTGAGTGGTCCAAAAATGAGGCCCCCGCAAGCATGATTCCTAGTTGCCTGGGCTTTGGAGACCCTAAGTTTTCTCGCAATTGTTTCACCTCCATTCCATGGTGGCCTGTAGGTCTTTGCATGGAAAAAACCGTTTGACCCCCATGTGGTCCAAGCACCTCAAGCACCTGAAAATCAGGAGCAGGAGCACTTTGGAGGCTTGTCCACCGGAGGTTTGGCCTTACCCACGGCCTACTATGTGCGGGACGTGGATTTCAGCACGGTTGAGGTACAGCGATACCTTGAAGAGCTTGGTGCGGAGATAGTGGCTTTGGACGGAGTCAACCAGGAGACTCCTGTGGGCTGCAACCACTGGGTTCCGGCGCTACGAAATGTAGAACATCAAACAAGATGATCGAGAGATTGTTTGGAGTTTCTCCGGGTTTTCTGATGTTTTCTGCAAGTTGCTAAACATTATTCAGACATATTCAGACATATTATTCAGAAAAGCTCTGTTCAAAACATGTTCAAAACATGTTTTTTCCATCATCTCCCCATGAGAAAAAAACCCTCCAACACGTCAGGATCGCGGTCTCAAGAGTTGGCACAGCGTCTTCACCCTCTGGGCCAACGACCACCGTGGGACCAAGGCATCTCTCCCCACAGGTGCCTTCGTATCGATGGAGACCAACCGAACGGGATGCACAGCAGCATTGCCTGCGGGAGTCACCAGCTGTGTCAGCTTGGGAGATGCACAGTGATGTTTTCTTTTTGTGTATAAATTGTATAATCGGTTTTGCATGGTTAAATACTGTGTATCTCCACGGTAATTACTTGCTGCCTACTAAAATATCATTTCTTCAAAGTGCAACTCCAAGGCCAGTGCTTTCCTGACCGGAAGTACCTTTGCCACGGCGGTCAGGGAGTTTTTGACTAGCAGGATGGGAAGCCAATTTGAAGATGATGTGATTTTTGTAGAGAACCAGATCAAGGTGGCACGTTTGCGTGCCGTGCATATCGATACCGTGAACAGCAACCAACAGGTTGAACTGCTAGAAGAGACAGAAAGGTTGTCGGAGGCATGGCAAGGGAAATTGCCTGGGAGCTTTATGAGTGCACAGGCTGGGGATTGGACCGGGCGGTTTGACCGCTGTTCTTGCAGATGGCTTGGAACAAAGCCAAACGGTCGATTCTCCACCAACAGATTCTCCATTTTCATTTTCGGGGATAAGGGATGGTTTATACCGTCTACCACCCATTTATGATGATTCTGGGGATGGTTTATTATTGGGATTCTACAGATTCCCACATTGCCCAGTTTTTGAGAAGAATCGAACGCTGCAGGCTTACATCTTCTTTGACCAATACAGGATCATTGTGGCTCAGATGACCAGTAGCATTGGCCTGTGTCTGGGAGCCGTCTTGGTGATTAGTGCCCTTGTGCTTGCACATCCACTGTCCGTTTCTGGCTGGGAGTTTCATCTATTTGGCTTTCTATGTTTTTTAGCTGATTAAGATTGATTAGGCTGGACCAATCTTTAGGTGGCTACCTCAAGCCCCAAGACATCCCATATCATCTCAAGACTTCCAGACTTCCAGGTGCTGATTGTGATCATTGTGCTTGCTTTAGTCTTTATGGACCTGATTGGCAACATCATTTTGTGGGGCTTAGATTTGAACTCCATTTCCATGATCAACTTGGTGATGGCCGTTGGCCTGGTCATCGACTACTCCATGCACATGGCTCATAACTTCAGCCTTCAGAACAGCGCGCTGTCACGGAAGAAACGAGCAGAACTAGCTGTTCGCGAGATGGGTCAACCCATTTTCTTGGGGGTTTGCACCACATTTTTGGCCATCCTTCCTTTGGGCTTTTCCTCTTCGCAGGCATTCCGGGTTTTCTTCAAGATGTTCTTTGGCATTGTTCTCGCTGGAGGTGCGCATGGTCTGATTTTCCTGCCCGTGCTCTTATCCTTTATGGGCCCTACAATGAGCGTGGAAACAGACTCCGTCGAGGCGATTTCCAACGTGGAGGATGCTTCAAAGAAAAGTGCCAATGCTGAAAAAGAGGAGATAAAAACACAAGATGTATGAACGGTTATGATTATGATTGTAAAATATATTTGATGACTTCGGTCTCGCAGATATGTGCTCAAAGGCACACGTGTTGTGGGACAATTTTTGTCACCGGAGCTTGCATGTAAAACACATGTATTGTGATTCGGCTGAACAGCATTTTTGAGATTATCTGATTTCATCGCGGACAATGAATTTCTCATTGTCTGACTGAGTGGAATTGAGAGTGTGCATCCTCTATTTGGCCGGCAATTCCCGCTTGATGTCACGCCATAAGGAGGTCGTGGTATTTTGCAGGGCGAAGCAAACTCGGCTGCTTAAAAGCCGCTGCTGCTGCTGCGACTAAGCACAGAGATGTTGGATGTTGGCCATGGGCTCCAGCCATGCTGTTTTTTTTGGTACAGACCTAGGAATTTTGTCGATGAAATGGCGGGACCCCTTTGGAATCTATCTATCTATCTATCTATCTATCTATATATTATACATACAGTATCATACAGTGATCCCTACCCATTCAGACTCCTAAAAAGTCATAAAAAGTCTGGATATCTCTGGATACTGCGTGTGATCGATTTGTTCCTTGGTTTTCTTGTGGAGGGCCAGGAAACAGGTCGGAAGTCGGGCTCGCCACAAGCTGTGCTGAATTTGCAGGACTTGACTCACAGCAACTTTTCAGCATGAACGAACCACTCAGTTTGGCAGTCTGTATGTCCCCAGCTTGTGTCAAAGGTTTGCCTTGATAGGTGGAAAACATGTTTCAACATAGTCCTGTAGCCGCATACTTTTACCATCCTTGATATTTTGCGAACGATGCCGGATGCTGCCATGGATCCGGCTGCAGCCCTGACATGTGTTAATTCCACCGGTGTTGTTTGTGCACAGTCATTGCGCTGAAAGGCTGTATTGCAAACACTGGAGCCTTTTTCTTCGCAGAACATTCGAATTGCTGTGAACAAATGCATTTTCCATCATTTTTCCATCATTTTTCATCATGTTTCACCATTTTTCAGCTCCTCTTTTCGGCACGGATGATTTGGAGGTGGAAGTGGCAGTGAAGCGGGTGATGGAGCACGCTGAGCCTGGGCTGATTTTGATTTTGAGGAGTTTGTCCCACAGTTGGCTTCGGCTCGGCCAGTCGGCCACTCGGCCAATCCCCTAAGGACTTTGCCGGCAAGTTCAAGCATCCCATCAAGTTCAACGGCCACCATCTTAGGGCCGTGTGAGCCAATTGACATTGAGATTTGAGATTTGGGGCTTCAAATGATTCCCCGAAGTTGGTTTTGGGTTCATTCTCGAGTAACTACAAGGGACCAAGTTGGTGAAACCGATAGGGTGATGATTTGATGGCCGAGCCAGGTCTGGTACAGAAACGACTCCGAGAAATCACATTTCCGTTTGTTGTTCATAGATTCTATATCACCGGTGAACATTTACATGAACTTACTATAATTACGGATGAATTGACTTCCAGGTTTACATCATGAGGACCCTGTTGGTTCACCCAGCCTACCAGGCTTGCCAGGCTGTTGGCTCCTAGCTTCTTCGAACCTGGTCAATGACATGTTTTTTTTCAGGTCCCTAAACTATCCCAACAGTTGGGATAAAAATGAATAAAACCATGTTAAACCATGTTAAACCCATATTTTAAGTTTTTGTTTCATCCTTTTTCCACGAGGAGAAGCATCCCAAATCTCTACCCAGTCTCCCTGGGTCTCCCTTCCCTTTGGCGATGATCGCCGAGGCACTGACTTTGTGGAGCAACGCTTGACGTCCGAAGAGCAACTGGCCGAGGTGCCCGCACCAAAGGACCAGTCTGGACATGTTCCCCAAATAGATCTGGAAATCTTCGATGTTGTAACAAGACGAGGGTTTTTTGTCCAGGTTGACTATGGTTGACTGATGAATTCTACAGTAGTGTGTCCTCCTTTTTAGCTGTTAAAAACATAAAAACGATTCGTCTGTTTCACGGGTTTCACGGCAGCTGGGCATCACCCAAGGGCTGTACATCAATTGGGCAACAAAAAAGGGCAACTCTTGGGTCAGGTACCCTCTGGTAATGACTAACATAGCTATTGAAAATGGCCATTTATAGTGGATTTACCCATTAAAAATGGTGATTTTCCATAGCTATGTTAGTTTACCAGAGGGTAATTGTTGGTAAACACAAGATACCCTGATTGCTCATGGCCTTTATTGTGCTTTGACTTGAGCTAGTTTCCCACTTTTTGACTTGCTACTTTCCTGCAACTTCAATTCACATTTTGCGAAATTTTTGCTCTGCTAGGTGACCAAGAGTGCCCTGCGCCAGATGCATGTCTTCCTGGAGCGGTATGGCTCGATGCTGTCCTTTGAGGTGCACGTCTGGCCAATGGACTTCTCGCACGGCTGGGGGTCAAGTTGCCAGACTGGAGAATAAACATCCAGCATCATCCAGCATCATCCAGCATCATCCAGCATCATCCAGCATCATCCAGCACCAGGATTGAATGGTGATATTTATACCAGTAGTACCGCACAAGGCGGTGGCGGAAGTTTCAAAAATAGGAAACCTATGGGAGAAGTTGGTTGTTGTGAATCAGGGATGGCAGAGCGAAGCCACTGATTGACCGAAAGGTGGTTGGAGTTGTGTTTGCTGGAATGGTTGCAATGGTTGCAGTGGTCACCTCACCCACAACTG
>Ga0126342_10003927_pt1 | contig 24976 bp, 23 predicted proteins | sample Cyp1metagenome_FD_92528 | JGI IMG/M metagenome (GOLD analysis project Ga0126342, IMG submission 92528) | Coral microbial communities from Lord Howe Island, Old Settlement Bay, Australia - Cyphastrea 1 metagenome | ecosystem: Host-associated > Invertebrates > Cnidaria > Coral ...
AACCATCGTTTTTCTACTTTTTGACTTTTCTCGTTTTTCTTGTTTTTCTTTTTTCCTTACTTTTCTCAACCAAAAACGTGCACGGACAAGAAGATACCAAACGTCACGTCTAACTGACTTAGTATATATATATATATATACACGTATATATATACATGGTTTTGTTCTATGGATATCTATATGGATGTCAATGGTGGATATGGATACCTATGTGGATATCCATGGATATCTATGGTTTTGCTCTATGGATGTCACATATAACCCTCTGGTAAATTAACATAGACCCTGCACATGACCAATTTATAGTGGAAACTAGTCTTCCACCCCTTTCTGATCTATCTGGCAGGGTCTATGTTAATTTACCAGAAGGTAATATATGATGATGTCATATTGATTCCTGTGTTTGACTTGAATTCAATGGACCAAAACGTTTTTTTCGACGGCACCATCCTAAATCCTGCCTGAATCAGCTCGATTTCGGAGGTGTCTTCCTCGCTATGAATCTCCGAATCCAAATCCGCGGCCTGATGGATCCATCGGAAGTCCAATATGGGTCCAATCAATTGTCATGAAGTTAAAATAGTTATATATATACAATTATATACAATGGAACATCACGGAACGTAAGACACTACCATGGGTTTTCACCAAGGTTGAAAATCCGGATGTGTCCCTCTTTTCCTATGGATTTCCCATGGTGTTTCCGCCCGCGACATCAGTGCCTGACTTTGCTTCGACAAGCGTTCAAAAACGCCTGCGGCATTCTCCCGGACGTGCTGCAGCATGACCTGAGCCACGAATAGCCACGATTGCAACGCGGATTGAAAACGAGGATATAATATGATATATATTCTTTACAGCCTCAGTTAGATTCAGTTAGGGGATCTGGAATCACCATTGTCACAATCGGTTTGCTGTCAAACTTTTACTATTTGGATGGTTGTCCAAATGCGTCCCAATCATATGAGACATGACGATGGAAGCGGCTGGGGGCCGCATCCCAAAAACTGCTCTTCAGCTACCGCAAGTTGATGCAACTTAGGAAGATGACGGTCTGAAACTTTGAGGTACTTATCCCTCTTTTCTGTATATTCTTGGGCAACATTCAAGAAAAGACTACGATGCATTGCCGGCAAAAATCACCAGATTGAATCCCACTTTCTCATGGTAAAACCTCCACGTTTCATGGTGAAACGTGACCGGAAGGCTAACTCCCTTTGGCGCCTCCAACGGTTGCACCAAATTGGCATCCACCACCTGCTGTAGATCGCAGCTTGTTAGCGCCTCGGCTGAGATCAGCTGCTGGTAGTTTCAAAGCAAACATGGAGGACATGCAGGGGGAAATCCATGAAAAATGCCCAGAAAACATCAGAAAACAGCATAGAAATCCATAGAAAGCTATGAACCCCGCCCTGACAAAATAGAAGGTATGAAATGCCTAGAAAATCCATGAAAATCCCATAGAAACAGGGAACGTGAGATCAACTTGGCAGGGATATGGCAGGGACTGGAGTCAATGTTGAACCCTCCAAGGCCACGCGACCATCAAGCCGATGATGAAAGCAATGGTGCACACATCTACCTGCAGGCCGGAAATCGCTTGGTAAACATACAAAAAACTATGGAAAATCACCATTGTTAATGGGAAAACTCACTGTAAATGGCCATTTTCAATAGCTATGTTAAATTACCATTGGTGAATTTCTGTATGCTTCACCAATGGCTTCACTTTCCACGCCAGTGGCTATGCGGCTATGCCATTGGCGCCAACCTTCATGATGAGTCGACATCTTCAAGGAGAGTCCCATGATGTCCCATAGCACCGGACCATCCCTCCATTCCAGGGCTCATCGCAGATATTTCCTGCAATTTTTAAGGATCTGCGGCAATGTCAATGGCCTGGTTGCAGATATGATTACCCAGGCCTAAGAGTCCTAAAATAGTTGATGTTTCTTACATTTTTTCTAGGCACTTGGAGGGTCCAGAACATTGTGGTTTTTGCCAATACTAAACCGTCCCTAATATCACTTTCAGTGGCTAGTAACTATCATCACCACATGGTAGCTTCATAGCAACTAGGGTCTCAGATGCCCAGGTGCCAATGCATCTAACTGCGCCGGACCGGTGAAGTCAAAGAGCACCGCTGCATCACAGGAGGCCTTGGAAAATGTTAGAACTTTTACCAACTTTCAGTGTTTTGAGGGCCTAAGTACCCTCTGGTAAACATACAAAAAGCCATGGAAAGCCATGGAAAATGGCCATAGAAATAGTTGATTTACCCATTAAACATGGCGATGTTCCATAGTTATGTAAACGTTCACCAAAGGGTATGGCCTAAGTACTCCGAAAAAATCTATGGTGGTTCCGCATTTTTCCAACAGATTTGATCTCAGGTTGATCTACAAGTGGCTCCCCTCCGGCGACCAAGGTGCTCTCTGCACCAAACATGTTTCCACCGAAGCTTCCTTGGAGGGATGTCATGCCTGTCCATCAAACATTGGCACAACAAACTAGCATCAAGTAGCAAAAAATGGTAATGAAATAATATGAAATAATGACACAACGAACTTTTGATTAATGTCATCTGCTGTTCCTGTTTTCTCCTGTTTCCTCTGAAATGGTGCCGGGAATCTTTACTGGAAAGCTGGGTGTTTCTTCCAAATATGAACCATGTGAATATTCCACCAATTCTGGGAGATTCACCAGCAGCCCCAGTACCCTCTGGTAAACTGACATGGCTGTTGAAAATGGCCACTTATGGTTCATTTACCTAATAGAAATGCTGATGTTCCATAGTTATGTTAGTTTACCAAAGGGTATTGGCTACGTCAATTACCCCCATTTTGGAGGTCTCCACTACCCCAACTCCACCGAGTTTCCAGGCTATTTCTCGCCTGCAGCGGTGGATCGCGCAAGGACACCAGGGAGCCAAACCCCCGGAGCTGGTAGGGCTGGTAGTTGCTGCTCTGATAGAACCTGCTGCCAAGCTGCTGGGAATTGACTGGTACCCAAAATTAGACTGATTTATATAATTATTCTAATGTTTACATTATCTTAATAATGATGTTCTAACTAGACTGATTTACATAATCAAAATAGTTGGACTGGTGCCTACTATGGCTTTCTAATGTGTTCTACGGCTGATGGAACTGTTTGGGGATGCCCTGCCAAGCCGCTCCACCATCTGCAGGATGGAACTTTGAAGAGCGCTGCTCTGATTGGTCCTTGGCACCACGATCTCCGATGTCAGCCCCACCAAACCCTCAAAGCTACCCTCCGGTGATTTAACATAGCTACAGAAAATCACATTTTTTAAATAGGTAAAACCATCTATAAATGGGCAATTTTCGCTATCCAACCGGTAAACATACAAAAAACTATTGAAAATGGCCATAGAAATAGTTGATTTACCCAGCTATAACATGGTGATTTTCCATAGTTATGTAAACGTTTACCAGAGGCTATCCAACCAAGCTTGGGTGAGTTGTAGGCCTCCCAGTCCTCTCAGTTCTGTGAGATACAAGGGATCCAATGTCATGGCCCCGCAGCTGCAACCCCCAACTGCAAGTCACCCAAATAAACAAAGAGAGGCACCCTTTCACCCTTCAGAATAACGTGTGCCAAAAAAGAAGTTAGCGTTTACTTGGGTAATTGCAGCACTTCTCTAATTCTAACAGAGGAATATAGGAGGAACAAACAAACACGCAAGACTATGGCCATTCACCACTCTGATGAACATCGAAATAGCTGATAGATACCTGATAGCTGGTATCCATTGGTATCCCCTATACTGATTGATCCATCTGATATCTTTTGAGTATTTTCCATATAGGTATTCTATATGTTTACCATCCCCCACTCAGTCATGGTAGCTTTATGGTAGCTTTCCCCCAGCTGTTCACTTTGGTTGTACCAAGGCACTGATCTTCCAAATAGCTCTGCTCCAGTTGCTGGGGCCATAAGCTCAAGGACATGTCTTCCGTGGGAAACAACGGCAAACTGCTCAAAGGAATCACCTCGGGGTCGGGACATAAAGGTGCAGAGGCAAAAACATAGGCTGTTGCGATGAGATGATAGATATGAGTGTCTAGAGTCTAGAAATTATACATGTTGATATATGCATAATATTTATAGCATATATACATCTATAGTATATATATCCATACATCGCGTCAACTAATGAGAAGTGCACTTAAATGTTGGTATTTCAGTTGCAAAACTCGTGCGACTATTGTAGGTAAGAATGCTAGTAAAAATATGTAAAGATTGGTTTGACTGTCTTGGCACGCCAGGAAAAAATGAGTATCATTAAATAATGGGGGAATGTCATGTCCTGCTGAAAGTCAAGCGCATTGTTACCCATAGCACATCCTGAAACCTCCAAACTCAAGCAAACTTCCAAGCTGACTTGTTTCTTGTTCATCTTTCTTCTTGAGAGTGGTGATAATTCATTTAAGATATCCATGCGGAAAAACATGATCTCCAATTGTTTTTTTCTGTCTTGACCTAGCCGTTGGGTCCAGTTTCATACCCTAAATGCAACCTATCCTCGTTGGAAGCGCAATCCACCACAAGGCCAAGGTGCCATGACCATCACGATCACAATCACTGAGACACGGGTAGATAAAAGAACAACCAGCTTGCCTCTCAACGGTGCCATGAGTTTTGAAACAACATCCCAAGGCGAAGCACAACAAAAGCCATTGGTCAAGTGCACGGAAGATCTTCATTGAGATGCCCATTACAATCGTCATACCTATCATTTGGAAAACGAGGAATGTGGCCATGCACCAGTGCCATGCACTGTTGCGCCCCCCACTTGACCGAGGTACTTGCGAGCACTTTGGCTTCGATTTGCGTGGTCTTCTTGGCAGTTGATCTGTAGAACATACCTATCCAGGTAGTGGTGCATCAATGGAGCGATTCCGACTTCCAGGGTCCGCTGGGTGCCACTTTCCTATTCTATGAGGCAATAAAAAGGCTCTGGAACCCTTCATCATCGTGGAAACAGTTGGTGGTTGTCGCACCAAACCAAGGTTACAAAATATGTTGGAGAGATCAGCTGCCCCTGATTGGTGGTTTCACCCCGATAAATTCATCTCCAAAGGTGTTTTTTTTGGGGGGGGCCCGGTTCGGTGCCCGGCTTACGACATTCTGTGGACTTGTTTTGCCCAGAGGTATATACCCGTATATCCCAAAATGGCATCGTTCATGCGAAAAAGTAGCCTCTGGTAAACTAACATCACTATGGAACATCACCATGTTCAATGAAAAAATCAACTATAAATCACCATGTTCAATAGCAAACTGTTAGTCCTTACCAGGCCGGGGATCACTTTTTTATGGCGCTTCCAACAGGCCGACCATTTGTACATCCCCACCGTGGGCTGGTCAAATCTCCATCTGGTTGGTGCTATAAATACATACTCCTCTGAAAAATATAAATAAATCAGTTGGGATGATGACATTCCAAACTGAATGGAAAAATAAAAACAAAATCCAAACCACCAACCAGTGATTATTAACCATGATTAACCCATCATTAACCATCATTAACCCATACACACCAGACATGTTTTAGGGTTTTAAATCCACAAAATACCATCTCAATCGTTGATTGGGAAGCTTTTGCCATCACTTGGAACATCTTGGAACCGCATGGAACCGCCTGGCACTGAGCATGCGAAAAAAACGCAAGCATACTGGATTTTTGTTCGTAGGAAATGCAAATTGCATGGAGAATAATGGACACATATAAAACATTATGTTTGTATAATTCATTGGTCATTATCACTATAGCTAATTGTTTCTTATATTGTATATATATATATCCATTGCCATTATATCCATTTATCTTCACCATTACATGATAAGCAACCATAATCCTTCACCTCTCCATCCCCCTGGGTATCCCCAATCTGCAGCTCCGGGCACTGACGCATTTCACCAGTTTGATGAGACGCCCGATGCGCGCTCCCAGCTTCGCCGTGCGCGCCGTGCGTAGCACCACCTGAGGCTTTTTGTTTTTTTTTCCCGAAGCATAGCCCCAGTTTATGGAAGGAAGATCACCCACTGGGGTGAAATGATTAATGATATTTATCGACCAGTAAATATTGGTTAATCATTAATCACCCATTAAATATCGCTTATAGATGGATTGATTAATGATATTTAATGATTATAAACCACGGATCCTAAGCGGGATGCACATCCAAGTAGGGCTTGGTGTATGATGGAATTGTTCCAATATGTTCCAATTCTTGTGGGATCCTTCCACCATTCCCTATGTATTCGCACGAAAGTCATGGGAAATATGGAGAAGATCTCAATTTTGGCCAGGTATTTCGCCAGTTTCCAAAATCAGAATCTACAGTAGCAGCGATCTTGAAAATTTAAAAGACACCCTCGAGGCAATGATCCAGAAAATTTGGGGAAGTAATTGGCCGAAATCTATAGATTCACCCTACTGTAGACTCCTGTCAAATGGATTGATTCTTCTTTGTTTTCTGGGCAAATAGGACTTACATCTTGAGGTTGTACAGAGGGCACAACCTACATTCAGTGTCCCAAACAGCCTTGCCTCAGAATGGTCAGTTCTCAGTCGTCAACCCATCCGTGTTCCATCCAAACCGGCCACGGGCAGCCAAGGTGCGGTATTGGAATTAAGGTATCCTCCCAATAAAAACGAGATCTCAAAGGCCATCGACAGAGTCCCCAACAAATCCATCCTGGCTTTGCGAAAATGAGGAGAACAACGACTGTAACTTGACAACGTTTGGAGAGTTCGGAAAGTTCATGCGTTTCTAAATAGACTTATTAAATCTTATACACCATGGATCAACATGGTGTTTGTAAGTTTGCAAATTTGCAGTCCCATCGTAGCAATTTTCCCGCTCTTAGCATCCTGGTGCTCTTTGTTTTTTGGTGTTTTGTGGTGTTTAGCCAAGCAGCAGGAAGAAGAACGAATATCCTCAGAAAAACCGAGTCGGGCTATCAAACATCATGCTTGGAGGGCACAAAACACAATGACGGCAGAGTGGATGGGGCCAAACAATGCAACTGAGTATCATATGGAATATCATAGGATAATCAACTGGAACTGGTTATGACATATTGCCCATTTGCAGCAACAAAAAAGGCTTAACTCAGAAAACACTAGGTTCCCGACATATCACCTATGAAAATATATGAGAATCCCCCCAACAGTTCCGACATTCATCAAACCGAATGTTCAGAGTTCATGCGCTGTGAAGTTCATCGACTGATCAAGTGCAACTTAAAAAAAAGTTTCAATTCAAAATTCAAAAGATCTCAAAAGCAGTGATAGAAATTTAGAATAGACAAATGTAGATCAAGTTCATAATTTCCTCCAATTTTACCTGTCGAATCATCTACAGCCAGCAATTCAAAAAAATCGACATGTGAAAACGGCGGCCGCCCAGGTGCTGTAAAGTTCGTCGACTAACAACAGGGCCAACATTTCCAAGGCGAAGGCAACGGCGATAAAACCTGGGGCTGGGATCTACTGAATCTACTGGGGAAAGGCAGACAACAAGCCATGTGGGAAAAAGCCATGGGGAAACTGGGACACCGAAGGGTGTCCATGATATACTGAATTATTAAAGCGGCAAAAAACTCCACATCTATATGGGGATGGGTCAATACCTATAGATACATTTTTAGTGGGATGAACATCCATAAATCCCAGCTATTTTGGGGTTCACGGCACGGTACCAGGGTTTTGACATGTTTTGACCCATCCCCTAATATGTCTTTTTACAGGAGGCTACTGTAAATGGATGTTCATCCCGAAAATATGTTATGGCTTTAAGTCATCCCCAGGTGGGCCTCTTCGCTGGGCGACAAGCTGGGATGCATGAAACGTCAAATCACAAGCAATGGGGCCCGGGACATCTACGGGAAACCGAAGCATGTTTCATCAACGTCTTTCGGGCTTTCCGGTGTTCAATTTTCCCATCATCCACTTCCGCATGACGGATCCATGGTGCTGGTATATACCCTCTGGTAAACTAACATAGCTATTGAAAATCACAATTTTTAATGGGAAAATCCACTATAAATGGCCATTTTCAATAGCTATGTTAGTTTACCAGAGGGTATGCTAACATAAAGGGGGTATATTGATGGGATCCATGTTACCCTCTGGTAAATTAACATAGCTATGGAAAATCACAATTTTTCATGGGAAAATCCACTATAAATGGCCATTTTCAATAGCTATGTTAAATTACCAGAGGGTACCATATATAGCAGCACCATGGATCCTATGGGTTCTGGGATTCAATTCCCATCAATTCCCCAGGTCTTTGTTCCAGTCGTTTGTCGTGGCATGTACCAGAAATATCAGCACCAACATGGATTCGAGACTAGAAACACTGATACTTTGTGCGGGCCCATTGGCACCCCAGTTCTGACTGAAAGTATCCATAACTAGTTTGATTTCATATGATTTAATCATATCTTCATTTTTGCCGCTTGTATCCCTACTTTTCATGGCTTAAATCCTTATTTTGCATGGCTTAAATGAAGGCTTCACGGCCAAGCTATGGGTGAAACTCTTGGCAGTTTTGGAGTGCCAAGCCCGGCTTTTTTACCAAGAGACTCATCACCACATCTAGGATCACAACCTGAGCTTCCCAATCTGTTGGGGGTTCCAAAGACCATGATATATCAATGATGGGAACAGTGGTAAAATAACCAGTTGAAAAAACTAGGATGTGAAATAACAATATGTCAGATCAAATGCGAAATACACATGGGAAATACCAAATGGTGAAATATTGTAAATTTAGACACCATTTGGTATTTCCCATTTGTTTGGGTATACAATGGTATATAATGGTATAATATGACTTATCTACTATGCGAATGATGATTTAATCATATGTGCCATTGTATACCTTGCATCCTGTCCCCTGCTTATCCTGTTTCAAAGAAAACTGAACTGGAGATCGTCAAGTCCAGCTGCAGTGGGTTCGTCGGGTAGGTTCAGCAGCGTTGCACAGCTTGGCCCAAAGAGGGCCACAGCCAGGCAGCCATACAGCCTTGGAAACATGGCAGGCGAATAGTGAATAGTGGGGCTCTTTCCAGATTTTCTATCAGAGTTGAGCCATATTGAGCCCATAATGAGGTACCCCCCATGTTTATGCATAATTATCATAGGACATTGTAGAAGTTACCAGCAAAATTGGAACACAATTCGCCTTTCGGAATGTTGGCTATCTTGCCAACTAGACTGGCTATCTCAACCACTTGGTGAATCAAAGGGCTGTCATCAACCGTTTGGGAGACATAAAAATGGCTCAGACGCTCAGAATCTAAAGTTTGAAACCAAGTTGAACCTCAAATTTCCTCAACAAATGGGAATCAAAACTTTCAAAAACTCTGAATTTACCATCTGCCTGGGGGTTATTCCACCATTCCACCATTCACAGTGTGTATTCTGAGCTACGGAATCCAGTGGTCCAGGTCCGTCCAGGTCCGCCACCAAGCAGCGTCCAGCGCACCACCGGTCGCTTCATAAAAAAGGCCAAGGCTGTGGGCCGTTGGAAGGTCGCGTTCCGCTTCCGAGCTGTCACCTGGTGAAGCATGTGAAGCGAGACATGTACTGTTGAACTAAGATGAACTAAGATGAACTAAGATGAACTAAGTATATATAGCTACAGTATATTATACAATGCTATATCTGCAATATATGTATGGTTTCTATACACATGATTTCCGTATATGATGATGATATGATGCATCGATTAATATACGTCTAGAACTATTGGATGCTTACTAATGTTGATTCTATAAATAAGATGAAATCATCATCTCGGCTACAAGCTCACTAGGGGCAATAGTAAATAGTTTGTGAATAGTGAATAGTCATTGAATAGTCACAATAAAGATAACTACTATAGTCATATGTTTCCTACAGTGAAAATGAACATGTGTCAATGGTTTCCCTCCAGTGAAATAGACAAGCCGCCAAATGGGGATGGTCAGATTTGTTTCCGCTGAAAATGGGTGATTTTCAGGGTCCATGTTGATGTGTAACTGTGTACCTATATATATATATGTCAATGGAACAATCCTGTAGTAGTTTATTAGTAACTACATCTTATGGTAATGGAAACCTGTTAACAAACAATTTGATACAACATGTTTCTACCAATGTGGTTAAAACCATCCCGTTGTTGATGGCATAAAAACCACCCATAAAGATTGTGAATTTGGGATAATTTGGGAATGGTTTGTGGCATTGTTTTAACCACATTCCCGGTATACCCTCTGGTAAATTAACATAGACCCTGGCAGTCATCGGGGGTTGGAAGACTAGTTTCCATTAAAAATTGGTGATAAAATCAGGGTCAACATCTTAATTTACCAGAGGCTAATGTATACAGTATACATACAGTATACATCTATTATACCAACTAGTAATATATTGGATATGTATACCATAAACCAACTGTTGGTCAAACAATACTGACACCAATGACATCAAATCACCCACCTTGGCGTGTCGCATGGGGCTCTCCTCCGGACTGATTCCACCTCGCTTCGGAACGGCGCCGGGTTCCGAACCGTTCGTTTCGGGGTTGATCATCAAACCATGGAGATTTCATATAAAGACATGGGATGATCATAGAATATCAAACAAAATATCAGAAATATGGATGCTATATAAACATCTGTATATATATAGAATTATATATATAATTAATCTATAAACACTTTGAGATTGAAAAATCCCCTCATCATGGTTGAACACTTCGGGAATTCAATCATGAAACATGGATCAACCAAATGAGAATTCAACATGATTTAATTCTTAGGCATGGGGGTTCAAAACCTAGAACCTTGCAAAACAATGATTCTGGGGTGGAATATGATACATCCATATCTTTTTTTTGTCGCAGCATCATTCCCGGAACAAACAACCAAACTATGAATTTGAAATCAACAACGCATCTTCATGTTAATTTGCTGACAGCTTCCACATGTATATATGTCATGTTCAACTGAGCAGTGGTCCAAATCCTTTGAACTCCATTTACTCCTGCTTGATTAAGGACAAAATTCCCAGCTCATGGATGGTGATAATCCCCCATGATATTTAGTATTGTTTAGTATTATACAGCCACTGAACTGATCATCAACCAATGAGTTACGTTGATTTACATTGATTTACATCATATATATATATATATGTGTGTGTATACATATATATATATTATATTATATTATATTATATATATATGTACTATATATATATACTATGCATATACCCTATAAATCATGGTTGCATCCATTTGGATCCCCCTAGCCATGGCACTTTTGGTGTGTCGTGGCTCGTGGATCGCCACGGAAATCGCCGGCGGGGAATACGGAGAGCTGTCCTTGCTGGAACTGCCTTTGGTGCCGCTGGTGCGGGGCTCCTGACGCTGGTGGCTTTGATATGGCTGTTGAATAACCGTTTCGATGGCGATTTGATGGCTTTATTGCTATTTTAATGGCTGTTGAATGGCTATTGAACAACAGGCCGATAGCAATGGAATGGGATAAACAGGATGATCACGATCATGCGATGATAAGTTGGATCAGTTGATTTTTCAATCATATCTATCTCGCATCAGGATCGATAGCAATATTCATCAATACTATATATGACAAATTGTCTGGTTGGTGGTTTCAACCCCTCTGAAAATATTAGTCAGTTGGTATGATTATTCCCAATATATGGGAAAAAATGTTCTAAATCACCAACCAGTCATCAATAATTACTGTATATGACAAATCGTGGATTATGATTCACCAACCTGAAAAGTTGTGACATTTCGGGGAGTTCACGATTTGGGGATACCCAAAAAACTCATCCATTGCAGCACGACTTTTCGGCAGTGAGCTGGGAAATGAGTAGAAGATTAGCAGAAAATAAATCACCACATGTCACTAATGGAATATCAGTGAGTATCTCCGTTGTTTCGTTGCATAGCCATTGAATGGCAATTAAATATAGCTATATATGGATAGAGATGAAACGAAAGGAGAATCATAAAGATCGCCTGATAAAGTGGGTAAAACAACATTATGTTAATTATGTTTACCATCCCCCAGTCATCAGCATTTTTATAGGTGCTATGGTTACCATTCCCAGTCATAGGTGGTAAAAATGGTATTGTTTTAACCCCATTAAGACATGAAACGAGACTGACGGCGCCGCCCATCACGAGCCTTGAATGCTTGTGTTCTACGCCTTGGAAATGAGAGCTTGCGGCTTGGCTGAGGGCGAACCAAATAAACTTCAATAAACTTCAAATTTGCAGCTGAAACTGGTGGAATTTGGGACCTTGCGCGATGAAGTTTTGAGACCTTGCTTTCCTGCTTATCTTTTGGAAAGGAAAGGCCGCAGTTCTGAGCCTGATCAGTGGGATATTGTTTTTATTCCTTCATCGCATGGCCTATATTGTCTCTGTCCTAATTGTTTCAATGTTGGTTAGATTAATTATAAAGTTGTGGTGACATCATCTATCATGAAATCCAACCTTTTTGTTGGTTGACTCCATAGATTGTCTGTGCTTACATCATGCAATTTACATCACTTACACCCTCTTGTCTCTGGATAAAATCCCAAATCAACAACAAAAATGAATTCGGCCAAATCCAGCCACTTTTTCTGGATCTCTCTCTCCATCGCCATCAGATCACCCTGCCGGCAAATCCCCCACTCCCCATGGGTCATGTCTTACCCGCCAGGCCGCTCTTCATCAGACGCCAGGGACCTTGGGAGACAGTGCGTCACCCATCAGTAAACTCAGCAATGGAAATCCATGGGTTTCATGGGAAATTACTGGGAATGATTCGGAATGATCTCCAAATAGATTGTTTTTCCAATGTTTTTTTAACACCAGAGGGTAGCCATCCCAAGTCCCCTCTCGTGGCCGATGTTGTCGGGTCACGGGGGCGCACGGATGGAAGCCATCAACGCACTGCCCCAAGCTAAGCGTTTTTGCATCTCCTCATGGCTCACTGAACCCTAGGAAGACCATCTGGGATCTGAAGCAGAAAGGTTACGTGGGGAAACACCAGGAAACAACACAACAAGCCAACCAGGTGATAGTGAGAAGCGTAGAAAGCAACAGAATCAAGGCAATCTAGCTCGATCCAATTGGCCACGCGGGATAAAAACCAAATAATATACCCCCCTACAATCAACATGGAACCCCAAATATAGATCCATAAATAGACTCTATTCAACAGAAATATGATCTTATAACTGTACAACTGCTGTTCCATCGAAAGTTTAGGTGTTTCTTTCCTACACCTCCAATGGCTCATCCCACTTCCCCACACTCCTCTTCGAGGTGACACAGTTCGGAGTTGATTTGCTTTCCGTAAATCTGCTGAGAAATTTGTTCCTGGCGATGGGGCCCCTCCACTTTGCTATATGGATCTATATGTAATATATGGACCGTGTAGTTTGATGATTTCATATATAAATCAAACATGGACTTTCCAATGCGTTATATATTAAATTGCCGGAGGTTGTCGGAGGGTGTGCACCTTTTGACGAACAAGATTGACGTTGGAAAATGGACACATCCCCATAGAATTCCACATGCATAGATTAACTCTTCAAAGTGTGGGTTTTCCAGAGTGACAGGTGAAACTATCAGAAGGTATGCAAACTTCAGGGTGAGAGGCTCCTTCAAGCGAAATTCACATTGGGACAACTAATTTCTTGATACTTCAGGTTTGAAACCCGGGGTAAATACCAGCCAATAACTTTGCGGTACAAGTAGGCGGTTTCAGCATGGTACTTGCCTGTTTGATCTGGCGATGATTGATTCGCGCCTGTCCTCAGGAAAAGAAATAAATACCACCCTCAGTGTTGACACGGAAACCTAAAGTAGTATAAAATAGCTGCATGCTTTTGTTTTTCTTAGAAAGGTTTGGAGCAACAAATCACCATATAACAAGACTTCATAGATATAGAAATATGATTAAATATGTCTAGATGGGAATTCCCACCAACAACCATTAAACAACAGAACAGTTCCCTCACAACACCACGGTTGCCCCGTGGCACCCCACGGTGGTCGCAACGATGCGGACCTTGGTCTCGGTCTCCTCATGCACTTTGATCTCATCCAAGACCTTCTGGCACTGAAGCAGGTGCTCCTGGCGCCACCCGTAACCGCCGGTTCGACAAAACGAGCCAGAAGAAATATTAGGCCGGAAAAAAGATGAGATGTGCTGTGATCCTTTTTTCTCGATGCTGGCCCGGCAGTACAGAATAATCCATCTGGTTGGTGGTATACCTACCCCTCTGGAAAATGTGAGTTCGTCATTTGGGATGAGTATTCCCAACATTTGAAAATAAATAATCCAAATGGAACTATATTAATTAGGAATAATCATCTCATTTCTTAGAATGATGATTCTTCCCAATAAATCATGCTTTTCCAAACCATCAGCCATTTTTCGGTTGCAGTTTTTTTAAAAAGAACCGGCCTGGTGCACCGCTTGGAGGCGGTCAAAGAGATCCGGCAAGGTCACGATCCTGACCGTTGAAATTCAAAAACCATCAAGTTTAGCGATGAAAATCAGAATTAGCTTGGTAAATCACCGTTTTTAAATAGCTCTATAATTTGAATTGGCAAAGTGCAATCTCCAAACATCTTGAGATGGTTTTTGGACATAATGTACGCATAGCATATCTTTAAATGGAGAGAGATGGGTGGATGATCCATCTCAGTTTGCACCAGAGATTTTGCATTCAGTTGCAAAGTGCTATAACTTATACCCTCTGGTAATTTAACATAGCTATTGAACATGGCCATTTATAGTGGATTTACCGTGATTTACCCATTAAAAATTGTGATTTTCCATAGTTTTTTGTATGTTTACCAGAGGGTATCCGACTAGAGTTCTGGAGAAACTCCCCCAACACCAGGAAAGCCAAGCATCACTGGCGCCCCCATCGCATCGGGGTCGGGTCGCATCGGGGTCGCATCTGGATGGGCGGTTTGGTGAATCTGGGGAACAGTCAGCAACCCCAAAAAAGTGACTGGTTGGTGGTTGACCTATCCCCATCTATAAATGGATGATGACTGGATGGTTATCTGGTGGAAAAACCATTAAAATATGGATGATGACTGGGAAATACTGGTTGGTGGTTGAGCCCTACCCCTCTGAAAAATATGAAAGTCAGTTGGGATGATGACATTCCCAGCTGAATGGAACATAATCCATTCGTGTTCCAAACCACCAACCAGAGTGAGTAACATCTCTGAATTTCACGGGTATCCCCAATCTATCCCCATGATAGCCACATTATACCCACTATATCTCCATGGTTTTCGTATCATCTGACAGCGGTTTTGCGCTGGGTCCCCGCGCTGGCGATGCTCGTGCTCTCTCGCTTCAGCTTCTTGTCATCCTTGGTCGAACTACGGGGATGGGTTCCCTGGGGAACAACGGGGGAATCGTTGGGATGGCCCTTGGGGATGTGGATTTTTTTTTATGCTGGTTACCATATCTCCATGGGCGCTTCTCCAGAGATTTTTAGCTAAGGGAACTTGGAAGCCTCAACATTTGATAAAATTCAAGGGATGATGTGGATGATATAACTATGAAAGGTCAGACAATGAAAATTGGGTACAGTTATCTGATGCAAATAACATTATTTGTTTTTTTTATAATGTTTTCTGCGAAGAACAAACACCTCTTTGCATGTCATATTGTGTTTTTCCCTAGGGATAGATGCTAGGATATGCTAGGTCATCATTTTCCATATGTAAGTCATCAGGTTTGTTTAAGCATGTGAAACCGGTTCTCATTTCACTATTTCACAATCAATGGCAATTAATATATGGTTTATATGTTTATACTCGGTATCACTCCCATCATGCTTACTTTATTCCAGTTTTATTGTTTTTGAGTCCTCTAGGCCAGGTATCTCTCCCCTACCCCCTGTTATTTCACCAGCCAGGGGTCCTCCGCCGTTGCACCTTCCTGTCCAGCGCATTTCTCGCAGCCAGGCAAGGCGCCCATGGGTGTTACTGCCCTTTTAGGGGGACACAAAGTGATGGATCAGAAATCGATTTGAAAAGTTGGATCAAATGAAAACTTGTGACAGATCTTCAGATTTGTTGTTTTTTTAAATGTTATCACCAGTGTGTGTTTTTTGAGTGGACGCATATTTCTTGGTTTTGGAAAGGCTGTTTAACTGTGGACTGTGGACTTCGGGGATGGGTTTGGGGTTAACCCTGTTGAACTTGGATACTGCAACTGCGAGGTTCGTGGGTAACATTTCTTCGGGGCGTTTGTGTGATGTTTAAACTTGGATCCGTGGTGTATCTACGATGGCTCCTGGCTGATTCCTAGGAGATCTTGCCTGGCTGCCTTGGCTGTTTCGACATGGATAGGGTGTTTTTCCTTATACATGGATAAATCTGCCTGCGGCATGGCGTCATGCAATTGACCATACATCTACACAACCAAGAACAGGTGTACCAACTGGACATGACACGAAGAAATGGCGAACTGCAGTGGGTGGATTCCAATGGATTCCAAAAAACCTATCTAGATTAGCTACTGTGTGAAAATTATATGGTCGTAGCTGCCGACTATATCCCCCTATCTATTTCAACAATAGTGGATTGACCCAGCAAATGAACCCGCAAAAAAGCAATCAAGTATGGACCGTTTGCTTCCATCCACGGAGACATTTGCAGGTCAGTATTATTTCGTCCGCATCTTTCCCGCACATCGAAAAGCAAAACAGTCACCGTGTCAATTTACGCACTGACAAACACATAAAGACAAAAATAGACTTAAAGCACGCACGCAGATTACATGTAATTACACACACATATATTTGATCATATTTGTAGATATAGATATAGACAAGTAGATAGATAGATCGATCTATCGATCGATAGATAGACATACATACATATTGCGCACATACATAAACCTGGTTGGTGGTATACCTACCCCTCTGAAAAATATGAAAATCAGTTGGGATGATGACATTCCCAGCTGAATGGAAAATAATCCATTCATGTTCCAAACCACCAACCAGAGTGAGTAACATCTCTGAATTTCACGGGTATCCCCAATCTATCCCCATGATAGCCACATGATACCCACTATATCTCCATGGTTTTCATATCGTCAGTTGCCATAGTATTTACTATCAGATTTACCAAATTCTATTTACCGAGTATTTACCATCGATTATATATCATTAATGTATCACATATATCATCTGTTTATGATAAACAATCCCTAACAGAGGTTTACTATTGGATACAGTATGACTGGGGTGATGTATATAACCCCAATGGTAAACTACATATATAAACTAACTATAGGTATATAAACCAACTATAGGTATGGTTTTCCTATGGTTTTCCCCTCAGATTTATATCAACGCAGCCCTCTTAGCTTCCCGACGAGCACCAGCTTGTATCTGCTCAGCACCTTCTCCGGATTCTCCCCAAGCTTCACCTCAAGGTGCCAGCTGCCCACCTGGGCCGTGGCGTTTCCCGGGGCTTGGAGCGGCAATGAGAAATTAGGCTATAGAGAAACGTGTGAAAACATGGATTTAACATGATTTATGTGTATATTAAATCATATACAATAATATACTGTATATGTATATTATATAACAATCCAAAAATATGGGGATTTAATAGAATTAGAGTAGAGAAAATTGTGCAAAAATGGAGTTGACATCATTTAACCATCCAAAAAGTTGGAAAACTCTGGATTCAATTTGGCCAAAGTTGGAGAACATCAACAAGTGCGACTTGAGCATCAAACATATGAAAGTTAAACATTGGGATTTTTTCACAATTTACCCTCTGGTAATTTAACATAGCTATTGAAAAAGGCCATTTATAGTTGATTTACCCATTAAAAATGGTGATTTTCCATAGCTATGTTAGTTTACCAGAGGGTAGCTTCCGGTGGCTGGGAGCTTTCCCAGTTTTTTCCTGGCACTTCAAACGACAAACTTTTAGCATTCAAGCCGACGACCTTGGGTTGGCTAAAAACCCCAAAAGTGGTGAGCATCTGCAAGCAAACTTGATCAACAAAAACTTTACCCTCTGGTAATTTAACATAGCTATGGAAAATCACAATTTTTATTGGGAAAACTCACTATAAATGGCAATTTTCAATAGCTATGTTAAATTACCAGAGGGTATGTTCTGGACAATTTAATGTTCAATCTGAGATAGGAATCCACACAATCTCTTGAAGTACTAGGATCCATTGGCCAGGATCTTCAAGCTGTCTGGCTACAGAAACGTCGGTTGAATATGTTTGAATAGTTGATTTCTAACGTTGTGAAGCCAATGGTGAAGCTCCCACAGAGGATACCCTCTGGTTCAACCCTTTGCTATTGAACATGGCCGTAGAAATAGTTGATTTTCCCATTAAAAAAAATGTGATTTTCCATAGTTATGTTAGTTTACCACAGGATAGTTTATAATATCCATAGGTAAATTTGGGCATGGTTTATTCTTCGGTCACATGACCGAAGGGTTTTTCTGCTACTTCTGGGATGTTTCCCAAGGTACTGGCATCAAAACCTATGGAAAATCGCCAGTTTATAGGGAAAATCAAGTATTTCGACTGGGCCATGTTCAATAGCTATGTTGGTTTACCAAAGGGTAGAACATACCCAATGGAATGCGCATCCCAACTGGCATCTTGTTGATCATGTCTATGTCCCACTGCAACAAAACCTAACAGGATAACATAGGTCTATGATGCTCTATTGCGCTGAATATCCAAAATCATACGAATGATACTCCTCCCACTATTATGATCCATTATGGTGCGTATCTATGAGATAAACGAAACTAGTGACTAGTGGACATTGACCATAGTAAATCCCAATGGTGAACATGATACTGCTGGATATTTACAATACTACTTTACCATAGTAGTACCCTCTACTGTACCCTCTGGCAAACTAACATAACTAATTATGGAAAATCACCATTTTGAATGGGTAAATCCACTACAAATCACCATTTTCAATAGCTATGCTTGTTTGCCATAGTAGTATCAGTTGTATCTCCCATGATATTCCACTGGAGGGTATCACTGCCGCCCTGCTTCTGGGGGCCCGGGACCACGGTCTGCGACAGCTTGTTGGTCTGCACGGCGTTCATCAGAATGGTCCTCTTCCTGGGCGCTGCAGTCTTGGGATGAAACCATTGAAACTACCCTCTGGTAAACATACAAAAAGCTATGGAAAATCACCATGTTTAATGGGTAATTCAACTATTTCTATGGCAATTTTCAATAGCTATGTTAAATGACCAAAGGGTATGGTATAATATACATGTATAAGCGAGTAACATTTGAGGAGCATTGGGATTCTACTCTAACATCCAACAGTTGGATTTAGCCATCAAACACATAGATTGCAACTTGGAACATGCTGGTTTGAACTCTATATGCGTTCTAGGTAATCACATATGGAAGTGGAACTTTGCCATCCTTTTCAGAGAAATATCATCTCTAATCTTAGCTAAATGGGTAAGTAAACCGAAGCTCTAGAGGCTCTACATACCTCATAACAGTTTAACATAGTGGGGTCTGACTGTATGAGGGATGGAACAATCATGTCTTGGGATACACACTTTACAACAGGGATCAACGGGAATTAAAATTGTGCTGGTGCTTAATGACCATGTTGAAGCGAGTCACAGAGTCAACAAATAAGGATTTCTCACTGCCATAATGCCATATGATGCATGGCATCCTAATGACTAATGACCCCCAAAAAGGTGTAGCGAGATAGATAGCATTGATGACTATTGATTTCTGGAAAGCCTCCGAAGTTGAACAAAAAAATCGGGTGGACTCTGTGGGATTTGGCTGTGGAGTTGTCGGCCATGGTCAAGTTACGTAGGATGAATGGGCGATGATCATCCCATCATTCGGGATTCCTTGTGCAATTATTCCCATTACAATGGCCATCTTATCTTTAATATCAGATTCCGAAGTATGACATAGTATAACTATAATTTGTATAATATAAGATTATCTAGTAATTATAACTTATATAATGATTATCATTGGGAGATCAATTGCCCTCTGGTTATTCAACATAGCCATGGTATAGATGGCCATAGAAATAGATGGTTTACCTATTCATAGCATGGTGATTTTCCATGGCGAACTGTTAAATGACCAGAGTGTACATTGCCAACATCCCCATCAATGAACACTCTGGGAAGGTGAACCCATCTCCGCAGGCGTCCCGGCAACGTGCTCAGAAAGGGTTCCGGTCCATGGGTCACCGGCCGCCCTTCTTTCTTCGGATCCGACCTGTGGAAATGGCCCATTGAAAACGGGGGGAACGCCTGGGGGTTTGGTGGGTAAAATTGGGGGACAAATGGCCATTCTTTTGGGAAATCTAGAAATTTTGGAGTAAAAGGATCCGAAAACTGGCGAAATTCAGAACAAATGCTGGAGATATGACTCATTTGGGAGCAGGGTGACTTGTTCTGGGGCCCGATATTGATTTCATCCCTTTCATTCTGGGGTTCTATTCCAAGCCACACACCCCACTGGTTCACCTTGGAATCCCATGAGGAGTGACCAGCTTCATCCAAGACACATATTGGAACTAGATAAGTGCAATGGAACTTCAGCCAACGAAATCCCAAACTGGTTGTTGAGTGACAACAGATAAATGAGACTAATCATAGGACCATCCCAAACAGCTTTTTGTTGGCGCAGTTGGTGGGAACACAACTTGTAAGTTCAAATGGGACATCACCGGAATACAAACAGCAAAAAAAAAGAAAAAGACTAGCTGGAGCTTGATGGTCTTCCGGTCTCCCACTGTGATGAGTTCTGATTTTCTCTTTCAGTGCACACTTAGGATGATGTAATGTCAACCACGGATGAGACTAAACCATGGCTTATTTTCATTAGGGGGTACTTCTCCAGTAGTCATTTCATCTGACACAAAAAAAATGGTACCCTCCCAATTAAACAACCGTTTGGGGTTTATTAATCCAGGGTTGACATTCATTTGACATCATTAACCATCATTAACCATCATATAACCATCATATAACCACTATTAACCACCAAACAGCATGGCATTATAGAAGAATCTGAAAGTCGGGATCATCCTATTTCTGATGCGAAGTCGCATGGTGCCGCTGAAACCACCACTGGTCCTGGAGTCCTGGTTCTCTCGGCACCATTTTGGCCGAAAATACCGTATCATCTGGTAGTCAAACATGGCTTGCTCGAAAATCCATCGTTGAGTTCCATGATTTTCCCATTAAAACCTCTTTTTATAGTGGGTTTTCCCATCTTTTCAATGATTTTCCCACTAAGAACCACCATTTTCAATTCATTTTCCAGCCATGTTTGATTTTCCCCCGCTGCGCTTCCCGGCGTGTTCTCCGAGCCCCCCTGGCGTGTTCGAACAACCGGCCGATTTCACGCGTGTGCTGCTGGAAGGAAAAGTGTGGGGTTGTGATATTAACTAAAAAAGATCCAGTCAATGATACATGTACCCTCTGGTAACTAACATAGCCATGGAAAATCACAATTTTTAGTCGGCAAATCCACTATAAATGGCTATTTTCAATAGCTATGTTAAATTACCAGAGGGTAACCCCCAAAGAGATGTCGAAAAGTTGAGCACCTGAAAATTATGGGAGTTTTAACATCAGCAACTATCCTGGATTTCCACGACTTTCGGCATCCTTTTGGGCTTGCTAAATCTCACTGACAACTTGTTTTGGCTTGATTGAAGTATGGTTGATCAATGGGACACCTTAGGACACCCCAAAAATGTCCAACAGGGGGGTGCTATATTGGAGGATATGTCCAACAAGGATTAGAATATGATGAATTTATATATATATATATGTACATCACACCAGGTAGAGACAAAACCGAAATGACACAAGCACCATTTTGGCATTGCAGCAGGAGTTCCGTTTGTTGTAATTGTGTACATCTGGTCTGGTGCAACGCCCCTGAAAAATAGATGTTCGTCGTTTTTGTTGGGTCATCATCCGTTTCCTGGTGAAAAAAATCAACCATGCTGTCAATGGCCATATTAGGAACCGATTGATTGGAGGTACCTACCATATATATATATAAGGCCTATTTTTCAGGGAATATCCCATAATATCCCCACAATTCATATGGCCAGAAATATGGTACGTTTACGTACCTCCATCTGTTGGATCCTGAAGATCTCCCATGCTGCCTGCACAGGTTCCCTCAGGGTGACCGTCTTATAGCTCGCAGCCTGGAGCCATGACTAGGACCAGGGATAACCAGGGGTGAGAATTGGGGTAGAGAAAATTGCCTTTTGGGGATTTTGAAGTATCACTTTGAAGTATCTGTTAGAACACATCCCCGGTTAGTTGGGTAATGTTCAATTAGATTCAATTAGGGCATTTCCCATTTCCCAACCCCTGTTTAACAGGGGGATGATGGCAATAAAGGGCATGGAAACCTCATCTATAAGCGGATGAGTTTTAAGCCGACCCTTTTGCGATGAGAACATCATCTATCGATGGATTGTAAGTGGAGCTTACTGCCGTCCCTTGCATATCAGATTGTTGGAGAGCAGCTGAATGTACGCACTAAAAATTGCCAAAGAGAGTCGTGTTCACTTGGGTTTGTTTCAGGAAAATATTCCCACAAAAATCTCTAAGTCGTGTGGATGTTCCATTGGGAATATGAAAATTAAAAATAAATTAAAACCATCTTCCCACCACTCTCGCAAGCATCAACTTCCATGTCTTGGAAACCTAAGTTTTTACAGGTACTACCACGAATTTTGAACGGTTCTTTCATGGCTAATTGACCCTGAGAGCTGGTCTAAGCTCATTGACTAAACAATACTAAACACATACATATCATATTATCCTTACGCATATACAATCACAATCAATTATATGCCTTTCGTTCCAAATACACAAACATATATATATATATATATATATATATATATATATATATATGCATATAGATATACATATTACATAATATACATACATATACATATATATATATAGATTGATATAGATATAGATATAGATATAGATATAGATATAGATATAGATGATATAGATATGGATATGGATGTAGATAAAGATATAGATATAGATATATATATACATATATACATATATGCATATATGCATATATGCATATATACATATATACATATATACACATATATACATATATACATATATACATATATGACATATATACATATATACATATATACATATATGACATATATACATTTATACATATATGACATATATACATATATATATATATATATGAAATATGTCTATAATAAACAATGAAGAAAACACATATATGGTATGGTTTACAAGGGCTACCTCCCAAAACACCTGATGCATGGCTGGGCCTCCCTTTGGATCTCCGTGATGTACTGGCACCTGAGGCAGCGCAAGAAACTCAATGGTTGGTGAGGTTGGTGGCTTGGGCCACCCCCGGGCGTATTGCAACAAATGGCATACCATGGGATATAGGAAAACAAAGATATATTATCAATGTGATTATACATATAGATGTGTTATATATATACATATACATATAAGTGTAGACATCACGTGCGTGTATATACAGTGACTGCTACTATTGTTCTCCAAATGATTCGGAAGGTTTTTGGATGGATGACCCACCCATCCCTTTTTAGCATTAAAATTTATTGGCTTTGAAAGCACACAGCAGTTGGGTTCTCCCATCATCCAAAGTGCATTTGAAGTCAACCATAATATTTGTAAGAAACCAAACTGTTTCTGGTCAAAATCCAAAAGATTCTTGAACCAATCCAACCACTCAAGGGATCAAGAGGTTGCCAGGAACACAAATCATTAACAGCACACCTCAAAAAGGAGAGGACAAGGTTACTGACTTCAACCCATCACCAAAACATGAAAGTACCTTGGGGACCATCATCCCGACCAAGGTTGAACATTATGATGGTTTCCTAAAATGGGGGGTACGCCCGCATCATCCATGTTCATGGGATTTTCTATTAAAAACCATAATAAGGCATCCAATTTTGGATACACCGATTTTAGGAACCCCCCTGATAAATCTTACAAGTATATCCAGCAACCTGCAACCAGTCAGTCTTCATTGAGATTTCTTGGGGTTCCAATCACTGACTATATCCCTCCAAGCCAGTGCTTACAAGGAACAAATGCAGGCAACTACGCCGGTATTTGAGAGCAAACCACCAATGTCATTGTTTGATCTGAAGTGGTCTACAAACGCGGTACCCCAAAAATCAAGTGATTTATAACCGTTTTTTCTAATTTTTTCCTTATCAAACTGCTGGTAGTTCTGGGCTAGCATTACTCCCCATGTATGGGCATCCACCAAACCCGAGCGCCAAACAGCTGTTGCCGCGAGCGTGTCCTTTCCAGGAGAGTCGTAACCTCCTGCGGTTAAGGTGAGCAGCAAAGGACGGAAAGTGAGCCATCCTGGGGATGAAGGGTTGTGTAACAAAATGATTTAGGGATCGTTTAAGATGGTTTGACTAACATGAAGGGGAGGTTTGACCAACCGCGAAAACCAAGACTTACAACAATATTTGACAAAAGAAACAAATCTTTGCCAACCACTGTGGACCCGTGCCACGGTACCCCAAGCAAAAACCATTCCGTGGTGGACTGAATTGAGAATCAGAACCTTCTTTTTCCATGGCAATCCGGTCTTGACCACTCTTTCATGCATCACAAGCAGCTCTTCAGTGCGGTCATGAAACTAGGTACCGGCGCTGATAGCGCATCGTAGCGGGAGGGGGGGTTCCAGTTCGTCGCCAGCCTCTAAGCCTCTAAGCCTCTAATGTCTGGAGGCAGCCTGTAAGCCTCTAAGCCTCTAAGCCTCTAATGTCTGGAGGCAGCCTGTA
>Ga0126342_10003928_pt1 | contig 24968 bp, 23 predicted proteins | sample Cyp1metagenome_FD_92528 | JGI IMG/M metagenome (GOLD analysis project Ga0126342, IMG submission 92528) | Coral microbial communities from Lord Howe Island, Old Settlement Bay, Australia - Cyphastrea 1 metagenome | ecosystem: Host-associated > Invertebrates > Cnidaria > Coral ...
ATATATATATATATATATTATACACCACTCATTTATGACCATATAGGGCGTGGTTTTTCTGGTAATTATTAAAAAAAATGGTTTCAGAGGCAAGGTTTTCAAACATGTGCTGAATTTTGCAGTTTCTTTTTAATGTATAATCTTGTGCTAAAATGTTGCTGGTCAATCCATGATGTACAATATGACTATCTCTTTCTTTTAGGAGTTGCTATAAAATGGTTGTGTACAAGATTTTACAAGCAAATCAAGTTGTCTATTCTTTATCATAGGATTTTCCTGTAAGCACCATGAAATGGAATTGTTGACAATATCTGGTTGATTGACCATAGATGGTGATTTGGAATATATATGTATTTGTATATGGTTGACAGGCGTCTGAGTTGGGCAGAATCTGGCTGACTGGTGGTGTTTTCACTTAATTACTGTGTTCCATTTCATTCAACTTTCATCTTAGCTCAAATATATAATGATCAACACTGATTACTAATAGGCTGAAACCACCGACCTCTTTGGGTTTCGCCACGTGATCATTTGAACAAAGACCTGTTTTGATTGGGGGCATTAGAGATTTTCCCAGTACGAATTCCTACTTGGAATGAGGGAACCCCCAACTGCAGGCACAATCCGTATTTCATGTCCATCAAAAGACCCGTTAAAAACGGATTTGCCAGGGAGCCTGTCTATGTCAAAGGTGGTCGTTGTGGCTTCAGCCACTGATTCTAAAAGATCCCAACATCTCCCAACTCAGACACCCCGAGAAATCCCGCTGGAATGTATTGGATTTCTTCTCTTGTTGGTGTCAGTTATTCATGGTACTTGTCATGCTGAACTGTCCCTGGGATCATCGTGCCCCAAAAAAAGCGATGCTGACCTGTTGGTATTGTCGTTCCACAGAATTTCATTTGACAGCAGATTCAACTTTAACTATTTAACTTGTATGACTTTTGGTCATGCTGCTGAGTTCTCCGCCTTCTCCACTGTTCAGGAAAGGTTTGTTTCCTGATTTTCAGATTTCCATGTGACAGTCATGCGGCCGTCGTTCAGGCTGCGGGCCATCGTGAAAGACTTTCGATGTCCTGTTCCTCGGCTGAGCCTCTTTGGAATTCGGAATGGCAGGTGAAGAAGGAAATCCAAGGAATGGTTCAGTCCCACAATCCACGACAAGGGCAGGAAACACAGAATTTTTGCCCATGATTCTTTGGAGGTGTTGTATTTCACTGAAAACCTGGCTTTGGAAGATGATATGGAAATTAGACTGGTCTCAGTCGGATTGAACACACATTAAAACATATTAAAACCTAATATGGAAGACGGATTCCATCCCAAAAGTCACCATAATAAATGGTAGGTTATCATGGGGTTTCCCACATTACAATTGATTCTATGTGAATTTTCGTTCATTCTAAGGCCCTCAGAGATCTCATGTTTTTCATTGACATGGCCAACTATCGGGCCTGCCATCCCAGTTCTCAAGGGATGTTGTGTTCACTTGGTGGAACTTCAAATTCCTGCTGCAGTTACCAAAACCTGTTTTTTGCCCCACCTGTCTGGCGAGGGTTGTTAGATTTTATGTCAGCCGGCCTCCACCTCCTTCTCCTCCTCCTCCGCCGGACCTCAACTACCTCAACTGCAAGCTCGTGATCGCAGTGGTCCCCATCAGGGTGGTCTCTGAAGGCCCTCAACTGCAAGCTCGTGATCGCAGTGGTCCCTGCCGGACCCGAACAGCAAGCCCAGGATCAGAGTGGTCCATGCCGGACCCCAATTGCAAGCGCGAGACCGCAGTGGTCCCTGCCGGACCTCAATTGCAAGTGCTAGATCGCAGTGTTCCCCACCTGACCCGAACAGCAACCGCTGGATGAAAGTGACCCTAGCCGAGCCTCGACCACAGAGAATCTCCGAAGATAACTCAGATAGAATGCCAGAAAGAATGTCAGGAGATATGCCAGATACATATGCCAGATAGAATGGCATAAGATATGGCAGATGCATATGCCAGAAATAATGTTAGAAGATATGCCAGATACATATGCCAGAAAGAATGTCGGAAAAAATCCATAGAATGCCAGGAGGAAGAGGAGGAGAGGACAACTCTGATGAAATCTAGAGACCCAGCAAGTCTTGCCAGAAAAAGTGCAAGAATATATGCTAGATAGAATGCCAGATGGAATGTCAGAATGTATATACATATATATATATATATGTCAGAATGAATGTTTTTGGTGGGGATCACTTGAAGTAAGTAACTATGTTGTTTTTTACATCCTAGCAGCTGAATCCAAAGACCGCCTGACAGGTTTGCAAGGAGGAGCTGAACGAGATCTACTTGGGCAACGATCCCAACAAAGCGTTGAAGGCGCCTCATGTGGTAAACCTGCCATAAACTATCCCCAATGACTTACCATGGATGGTAAATAGTTGTAAACTTCAAATGGGAGTTATGGCTGGTTGGTGGTTTCAAAATGTTTCAAACATTTGTTATTTTCCATAGTATATATATGGGTTGTCATCCTTCCCATTGACGAACTCCATCATTTTTCAAGATGGTTATTGCACCACCAACCAGCATTGGTTCAATCCTTCATTTCCCCCTGCTCGCCGAATCACCAGGAGCTCAACAAAGGGCAGCCTCTCAAGGGTCCAAAGGAGCCCAAGTGCCGTGTCTGATCGGGAACCAGCGGGTCCCGGGTCCCATGATTTTGACGGAATTTCTCATCTGAATGGGGTATGAACATCCAGAACCGCCATCTAGTTTGATCCGAACTTGAGTTATATCAATTTATATCAGGTGTTCGAAAAACCACCAACCAAACAACTAAAACCTGATTTTGGATCATCCCAAACTCTATTTATTTCTCCGTGATACGATGTTTTCATGCTGATTTCGGGATCAATTTGGCCACTTGACTCAGGCTAGGCCTCGTTTTTGCTTCGGAGTCAGTCAAAGAGGACGTGGAAAGATTGCAACTTGACGGAGTGTCAAACTTGGGGTCCGTTTGACTCCAAGTGTATCCGGAATATGTGCTAACATGTTCTCGAACCTAGAAACACAAGATGAACGAAACATGGACAAAATCCATTCATAAGTCATAAACTCCCGTTCAACAGCCTATGAAATTCCGCTTCGACCTGCTGTGGGCCCCTTTGCATCCCATGGATTTTTTCGATGATTTTTGTGGGCCTCAATTTGAGCCACAACAATTCAATATGTTTAGACATGTTCAGATCTCTGTTGTGGAACTTCACTCATTTCGGATCTGGATAGTCTTTAATTTTCAATTTCTGTCATAGTAAAGCCCTGAATGTCCACAGTTTCTTCTTGCCACAGCTCGCTGGAGCTTTAGTTTTGGTTGAATTTCCGAGGTTTGATTACCGTTGCTGGCACCAACGATGCCTGCAGAACAAGGAATGCTTCCCCACCATTGAGGCCACTTGGTGATGACTTTAGCTAGCGCCCAAATGGCTATATGCAGATGTTGCTTGGACCTGGAAATTTGATGAAATTTGCGGATAAATCACAGATTTGGAGATATTATATATATAATATATATTATATATATATATATATATTATATATTATATATATATATATATTATATACATATATATATATATATATGTGGTTGTGTCAGTTTGTCGAGATTGCCGTTTTCACGTACATTTTCTTTGCACAGACCAAGTTGAAACTAGTTGAAAAAGATACAGTTGCAAACGCAGTCCCATTGCAGTTCAAACATATTTACCCTCTGGTAATTTAACGTAACTATGGAAAATCACCATTTTTAAAGGGAAAATCCACTATTTCTATGGCCATTTTCAATAGCTATGTTAAAATTACCAGAGGGTAACAAGTGTAGCGCAGTCCCATCCAGATTCCATGGATCCTGGTTTTCGGTAAGTATCCCCTTCTGAACAGTGCTGCAGGACGGCGAATTGGCAGCAATGGAACCGGAAAATTCATTGACCACGAATTCTGTTGGCTTGGAAGTTGTCTTGTTTTTCTATCATTTGTTTTGGGGGGTTGCTGTGTAACTATACATATTATACATATATATATATATATATATATATATATAATGTGTATATATATATACAAACACGCATAACATAATATATATATATATTCATGATATTCTTCCCCGAATTCTGCTGGGCTCTGAATTTCAGAGTCTCGACAGGCCCTCCAGAGACATTTGGAGACGGAGCACGGGCGGCAATTTTGCCCCACGTGTTTGCAAGGCCAGTGGTGGTGGGATTCGCGTTTTTCCTCCGAAGGGTCCCGGCATTTGATTTGGGGAACATCTACAGGAAAACCATGGAAAACCCAAAGACATTGGGCTTAAATTAACGTTACAGAAGCTTTCATGTAGATTTTCCCTCAAATGAATCCATTTTGGTTGGTGAAATCACCAATTTTGGTGGGTGACATCCCGCCCGCTCAGCATCTCCAGGTCGCAAGGTCTTTCTCTTTGAGCAGCTGCTCTACCAGCCGAACGACCTGAAACGCCACCACGACGACGGAGATCGCGCTTGCACGGTGGGTGCCGTGGTTTTTTGAAACAGGGTGCGGGTCTGGGGTGGGGGCTTGGGGCTTGGGGCTTGATGATGGATTTTTAAGAAAAATGATGTGGGTCAGTTCATATCTCTTGCTGAACAGTCGAGAGCGTTTTTTCTCACACTTCAGTCGCATATCCAGCAAGCCTTTAAGCGGGTGAGGTGTGCATGTTGGTGATGTTAGTCGATGGTAAGGCCGGTGCCGCCATTTCAAGCAATCCTTCCCCCGTCAAACACGCGCACACAGAAAACCCAGTGGAATATAGTGGGACTGCTGACATATTATAAATTGGAATCCCATGTGTCATCACTTTTCCCTTGCCCCTATGAATAAACCACCAAATACATCCAAATACGTGAGTGTAACTCCCCCCGGCCCAGCAAATGATAAATCACATCAGAAGGGCTTACCCGGTATACCCCTATGAATAAGCCACCTAAGCAAAAGTAGTGCATAGCTTAAATTCCCGTACCCTCTGGTAATCAAGCATGGCAATGGAAAATCACCCATTTATAGATGAATTTGCCATATTTTCAGGTAAACCTATAGTGGATTTCCCACCATGGGTTGATCCGAAACATCCTCGAATTCCTTCTCCCGCGGCTCTTTGCGGAAGACTCGAGGTCCGAGTCTTCCCCAATCGCCGCCCCATGCGAGATGCAACTTCTGCAAGCGGAGCTTCTACTCTGAGGAGGCAAGAAAAACCGTTTGGAAAACCAGAAAAGCCCCAAGATCCCATAAAAACCCATGGGATTGGATTCATCCTCTTGGTGGTTTCAAACATGATCAAAAGATGAGCATATTTTTTCAGAGGCTCACCCAGTGGATCCCCGTGGATCCCAAGACCTGGGGAAGGCACGGCTGAATCGGCAGAATCTGATGTTTTTTTTGGGGGTGAACTCTCCAGGTTTTTCACTAAAACATGGTGAAACCACTCTTGCTGGTGCACCCCCTGGTGGTTTGAAATCATCCCAGCTGGGATCATGATCCGTAGCGCCTCGGGGTACTAATCGAGAGTGTTTTTTCCGCCGTTTTAACAAACAAACCGGTGGTGAATCTGAATCGCTTGGATTTTCATGTGGTAAACCATGGTAAACCCAACAGTAAATCAGTAAATGCCCAGGAAAAACCCTGGTTTTTACCCAGCAGTAACTCCGGAGTAAGGGGGGCCATGGGATACAAAATCCTAGCCATAAAATGGGTCGCAAGGATCTACTGGAGCACATGCACACCAAGCACCAGCTCTGTGGCATTTGTACCTTGGACTGGTGACCCTGGTGGTATGTGATATCTGGCTGGTTGAAAGATATGCTGGTTGGTACTTTCAAGTTTTTTTTTTCGAAAACACCTATGTTTTTTCATGTTTTTTTCCATTTTCCCTCACTTCACAATCTTCACAGAGGTGATGATACGGATGATGTGGGATCATTATTCTTGTGGTCCGCAAGGAAGACAGAAAAGTCATGGACCCTGTTGTTCTGACTGCGTTTTACTGTTGGTGAGCACCCCTGGAATCCCAACTGATGGCCTATTGGCTTCCTACACCAGTTGTATCATATGACTATTCCAGAATTCACTAATTGAATGATATTTGAATGATATACAACTATAGGCTATAGTTGACTACAACAAGATAATACATAAGATATATACTATAAATGTCTATGTTAGATCATAAGTAATATAACAGAAACCTAACATTCATATTATTGAATGTTTTTTTTTCATTTCCCCAGATGTCCCATGAAGAATCATTCACACATTGTGCCCGCTGGGGGTGTTCCTTCTGGCCCCTTGAACAGGTGATCAAAGATGATCGATGATCATTTTCCCAGATGAAAGAATTACCCTCTGGTTATGACTAACATAGCCATGGTATAGATGGCCCATAGAAATAGATGGTTTACCTATTAAAAATGGTGGATCTTTCCATGGCAAACTGTTAAATAACCAGAGGGTACTATACGTTGGAGTTTCTTTTTTCCCCCCTTTTCAGAGAAAGCCAAAATCACCGAAATCTGTCGGGTACCAGCATTATATCCAGTTGGTTAGATATGTTAGATCCTCATTCCCCCAACTAACCTAACGCTTCCAGCGAACCAAGGCGAAAGACAAGGCCGAAAAGGCGAGTTCTACCAGGATTACGGGTACCTCTCGGTGCACTACGAGGCGTTTGGTCGAACGTTCTGTTTGGATCTCCGGTTGTTACCACCATCCAGGTGTAAAAAAAGATCGTTCTGTGGGCAACTGGAAGGTTATGTTCAATATCATGTACAGTATTTAACATACAGCTGGTGTTGTAGTTTACATTAGGTCAGGACTCGACGATGTTTTGCTTTAGATTGTCAAGTCATGTGAGCGGCAACATTCTTGAACTACATCTTCAACAGATCCTCAGTTCAAAACATCGTTCTGTTTTACAGGGTTCCTCCAACCCATTTGTAGGTAAGTTATAGCATGTTATAGCCAGAAGTGGAGAAAGTTGGTATTTGGATGTATTTGGTCATTCTAATGTGCCTTTTCATCCTTTTTCTCTAGTCATTTCCACCCCTGAAACGTCTCTGGGTTGGGAGTTGCGTCCCAGGAGGAGCACTATGTGTGTCGGCATGAGAATTGTCGACGCGAAGCGTATCGATTAGTGGCCTTCGCCAACGAAGACGACTTGTGGATGCACGAAATCAAGGAGTGGCCGAGTGGCCTTGGATGTGATCAAATTCTTACATCCTCAATGTGTGTGAAATACTTAGCATAGTTTCGCTTGGACTCCAACATGGATGTATACGTATAATTATTCATCAATCATACAAACTATATGTATATACATATATATATATATAATGTATATACATACACATACATAGATACATCTTATCATTTTTGGCTTCAGAAGTTCTCATTCCTGCTCAGAAATAAGCTATCTTCTTGTGTCGCTGATAGGAACACGAACCCCCTTAGTCCGCAGGAGCACTCCACCAAGCTGTCCCAAAAAGCATCGAAAAGAGGCACGGCGTGAATGGAGGGAGTGGTTAGGAGCCATGGTATGCCGTGGTTCTATCCATATTCCACCCCCAAAAACGGGGAGCCCTTTGGAGCTACGCATTCCGTTTCCCAATTACTGTACATGATAGAAGGTCGAAATCAAGACATATTTTTGCTTCGATTACTTCTTTACTGTTGGATGAAAGAAATCACCTATTCGAGGATTTTTCTTTTGGGTGATTTAGCACATGAAGGGTAGGTGATCGTCATTTCCATTCCAAGTGCTGTGAGTTTGTGATTTTGAACGACTTGTCTTCCGAATGTTCTACCAACTTTTTATCATATTTCATCATCAGACAGGTAAAGAAGATCTGATGAAAAGTTGGTAAAGTATTGGGAAGTAGACTTTTCTTCATCATGTTCCATTCCACTTCATCATCTGAATATTTCATCTTCAGATTTTTGTTCTTTCCTTGGGAAGTTATTATCGTTGAGGCTTCCTGTTGTGCTTCATGGGACACGGGACGTTCATCGTTGACCCCGCAACAGCCACTTCTTGGCTTAGCACAAGGATGGACGTTCTTCGATGTTCTTCGTCCTTGTGTTTTGGTTGAATCTCCAATTTAGGTATGGCTACATATTGCTGCACCCCCAAATCAAGGGTCTGATCTCCCCCAAAAAACTACTGAACATGTCATGGAACATTCCTAAACATACTAAACTTATAATCAAAATACCATCAACCATGAGAACCTATGGGTTGTCATGGATTTTACCATTAGAAATGGGGGGTTCCTGCAACTTTCCCGTAAACCCCAGAAGGGGGTCCATTGGTAACGCCATGACCTGACCAGGCACGCGACTTGCCATGGGTGCTACCTCCTACCGGGAGGCCGATTTCTCCGGAGATTGAAGATTTAAGCAGCAAAAATGGGAAGTGTGACCCTTTGGTAGTCCTACTGTGGATGGTTGCGAAATCCTGCACCAGTTGATAGATGGTTTATCCCATTATTTGTAGGGTTTTAACCATCCAAGCTGGTGCAGGATTTCTTCCATCCACAGTGGTTTGCAACAGAGGCCATATTTCATCCTCTGAAATGTAGGCCTTTTTGATTGCCATTTTTTGCACAGGGAGGGTCATCGGTGCTGAGGAGTAGCTTGGTTCATCTTGGTTCACAATGGTCACGCTGCAAATTTCAGGGCTTGAAACTTGTAACACAAACACCCGTAGAATCTGTGGTAAACCCAATGCCATAAACCATCCGATTAGCCAACCAGTTGGGCGTCATTTTACATCTGAGATAAGTGAGGGATAGGTTATTATTGGGTTTACCATAGAATACGGATATACCCAATAATAAAACATCATAAACCTCAAAGATGGGGATGGTTTATGGCCTTGGGCGGATCCCAACTTGGTCGATCGGGAAGGTGCAAGCCGAAGCCCGCGAAGCCCGGCGGAACACCCAGCGGACCCAGCGTTCCACAGCCACCTTGGAGGCGCCTCCGCCACGTCAGTGACATTGCCATCCCCATGGAATTCACTGGCGATGTTTTTGTCATGAAATGCATGGGTTTCCCCTCAATTTGAAATCTTCAGCATATCATAGCATATCACATGTTCTTGGTTATAATGTTCTATATAATTCTCATGAATATCCCATGAATATCCCCGAAACCATCTCCATCTTTGAGGTTTATTATTGGGTGTACTCCTGTTTGAGATTACAAGGTGATGCCTATCAGTTGTAAGTTGCTTTAGAATCCCCACTAACTAGCACTAACAATACCTATATGCCCCAGAAACCATAGAGAACCAAGTTACCAGTCAACTTGGTGATCTAGGGAAATAAAGACCAAACCTTGGGGGTTGACTATGCACCCAGGCGGTCACGGGGCAGGTGCGCTTCATGCGCACCCGCGGGCAACCGCCGGCCCCACCGGAGAGCGACTGGCCGAAGCTTCAGGATGGGCCATGCCGGTAGGCAATGATGAGCTGATTGTTTTAGGGAGATTTAACCATCAAAACATATCAAAACTATATGGATTTACCCATGGAAAATGGGTATTTATGGGATTTAACCAATCAACGTCAGATACCTCATGGGGCTAAATGATAAGGAATGTATGGCATGGGGGAGATTTAAGCCTTCGTCATAGGGGATTGAACCAACTGTTGGTTCATGATACGGGGATTTCATACTCATTTACCAGGGTTACTCCAACCCATTATATATATATATCCCTAGATGGTAGCCGGGAAAATTGGTCATTCCTTGTACTTGTTGACTGGGTATGGCACGGGGTTAATGCTCCCTACCTTACTTGGGGGATGAGGACCTTACAACGGGATACCTATCAACCAACCAGCAACCAGTAGCATTGGGATGGGATGGATTGGAAGACAGGGTTTCAACATGCAAAGGTACCCGTGTTTGAAACGAACCCGATTATCAGTTTCCGGGTGGATCAATGTGGCCTCCCAACGATTTTAAGCCACTGAGCAGGAAGAAAGCGGAAGTAGTGGCAGTCAAGTCGATCAAGCCAGGCTGGAATGCTCAAACTTGCCTCACCATGAAAAAACATACAACAAACAGTTGAACATGGCTGGAATTTTCCGATTGGACATGTTGGATTTCCAGGGATTTCCACGATTGCTTCAGGTTTAAGATGTTTAAGTAACACCCGGACCTACGTGTCTTGATTCTTTTGAACGGACCTCTTCCCAGCTCAAAAAACTTGACTCAATGAAGGTTCAGGAATTCTGGTGGATCAGTGTTCCTGGCTCCTAAAATGAGATCAACATAAGTACTATAAAGGGATTCTCAATCCACATGATTTGAAAATGGTCTCCGCCTTCAGCCCAGCCTCTGAATTTTCCAGCATGTCTTGTTTCCTAAGATGCCAAGTTCCCATCATCCCAAGCGATCCACCGCAGGTATCCACCCCGTGCCGTCAAACAGCAAGAGCGCCGCGCCACAGCCCTGGCCGCGGCCCCGGCGGGCCCCGCGGGCCCTGCAACCGCCACGCCGGCCGCGTCCTCGCGACCATCGCGGGATCCCGTGCGAGAGCAGCACAGGGCGCTGGCGCAACTGCTGGCAGTGGCGGTGCAGAGAATTGATCAGAAGCTTGACCAATAAATGGGGATACAAGAAAAGTAATACTGTAGCAGAATAATGGGGACAATATGGCGAGATAATTACTAGATCTACTTGTAAAACCTGACCAATCATGGGGACTAAGGAGGATGATATGGGATATCATGGGATATCTAACCAACCTGATGAAATTGACCAATTTAAGTTGATGGTCATGGCCCGGGATAATCCCCATTGACTGCCGTTTGGAGATAAAAAACCCAGTCACCAATTGGGACAAAGCTCAACTGGCGAATTTGGGAAGCCAGTGGCTAAGGAACTGGATGCAAGAAGTATATTGATTTATAGTAACCCGATTCAATCACAACTGTCCACCAATGTCCACCATATTTGTTTCTGCGCAATTTAGAGCGAGCCCAGACGAGGTACGAGGTAGACTTAGCAAATTAACGAGGCGATTTAACTAATTCACTTTCTACGAGGTGAGGCTATTTGCTTACCTTTTGAGTGGGGAATGGCCAGAAAAACTTTTCAGAAGCTGAACAAGTTTTTTCTGGTTGTCTTGTCGCAGTGGCAATGCTTCTTTCAAGTCTGGTGGAGAAAAAACTGTTCAGCCTGCGAAAAGTTTTTTCTTGCTGTGGCCCCACAGCATTTGGCTGAGGGTTAGGGTGGCTCAATGCGCCATGGCTTTGCGAGTGATGGTGCAGTCACACTTGGGATGGCCATAGGAGTGCCACAAGTCACCTGATACTTCCTTTGGCACCATTCTTGACGAGTATGCGTTGCAAGATGGATGGCACCCTTCCTGCTACCGTCACCCTTCCCCACCAAGGACTGGCATTGACCTCGTGGCTGCTTTGGAGCAAGAGGCATGTCATGGATTTCAGTGGTAGAATATTGAGGAAACCATGTCATGGTCTTTTCTGAATAGAAATTGGATCCTCAAACACCTGTGAACAGGTCATCAACCCATTTATCTGGCATTAAAACCGTGGGCATGGGTCATAGATTGGGTAATTGTACCCAAAATTGGACACTTCCATTTGTATCCTACTCAAAACGACCTATCTATATACCCCCCATGCGCTTCATATAAAAAATCTTCAAACTTTGACCCATACCCATACATTTCTAATTTGTTCAAGATATGTTTATATTTTACCGTTGGTTAATCCACACCATTTGGGGAATCTACTTAAATTTTATTTGTTATGCTAGGGGAAGAAATTCTAATCCAATCCTTTCCCCGTTGGTAGGAATGGCGTGCCAAGAATCGTCGCTTCAAACGAGACCTGGAAGAACAGCTGGGTCCCACAGAGCTTCAGCACTTCAAGGAGCCCGCCATGCGGGAAGAAGGTATATACATCTTTTTTGCTCGGCCACCCACCTTCACAAATCCAGTCAACTGCTGGGTACCCTGCTAAAATGCTTTACCATCCCTGTAACTAACATAGACCCTGAGAATTGGACGGGTCGCAAATTCGCTTCCTATCCCCTTGTCACTTGGGATATGGCGGGATCATATATTTCCTGCATCCTTTCGTAGCTGGAGGTGCAGGGTGAAACCATTTCTTGGTTGAAGGAATGATACTACTGGAATGGTATTGTGATCCCTGATTGTGTCAATAGATTGTCAATATATATTCCAGCTAGGTTTCAATATTTGCTGGAATTGTGATCCTATTGAATCCTATTGACGAAGTTTGATATTCTTGTTTTTTTTTGGGATACTACATTCCCCCAACAGCTCAACCACCAGCCAGATAGTGCTAGGGCTACAGTGCGAGTTGGATGATGGTCCAAGTTGATCATCTTCTTTGCTCCCAGCTTGTTACAGTCAATGGATTGCTTTAGGGGAAAATTTTCACCGGAAAAGCCCATTAATTTCATGGTAAAAACCCATGGGTTTCCGGTTAAAATTTTCCCGAACAAACCAATCCAGCTTGCTACAGGAGTTTTCCATGCAGTATCGCTACAACCTACGTGATGCCGAAACATCTGCTGGCCAAACTGGCTCTGCCGCCGCGGCCACGTACGCACAAAGGACAGAAATGTCCACGTCCAGGGTGTTTGCCAAATGGCTATGGATCAATACCTATGGCTATGGAAAACCTTATGGAAAACCCTATGGAAAACCCCCATTCCATCATATTCCATCCCAGAATCATCACAGTTTCCCATCTGGTTATGGATCAATACCTATGAAAATACCATTTTTAGTGGGATGAACATCCATAAATCCCAGCTATTTTGATGTGAACAGAAGGGGTACCAGGGTTTTGACACATCCCCATATGGCTGTGTCTTCGAATGGAGGAAACGCCCAATTTTTGGCAATTCTTCATGCAAAATGTGGTGATGAACCAGTGGATTTCGGGTACCATTTTCAGACAAATCCTTTGAAAACAAAACGAGATCACCGGTAATTTAAGGGAACCTGGTAACAGTTGCTCTGTAGAACAAATATCTTGCATGTTTGGTGAGACACTTGTAGGTACTATGTATATATTATATATATAATTATATTATATATATGGAGATCTACAGGTATTCAATCACAACTGCAATCCTGGATGCGTAAGCACCAGTCGATTGATATGCAAAGGGATATGAAAGAGCTTGATATGTTCAATGAATTTGCCCCAAGGAATCAAACCTCCATCAAAAAATGTGTATCAAAGCCCCCCATGTTTGGTAAATCTCCAGTTTCGTTGAAACTTCACGTTTTTGCTGATTGTATAAACCACAGTCCCCAAAATGGAAAAGTTGGACACCTGGAAACGATGAGGCAAAGATCGCATCCGGATGTTTTTGAACTTGCCACGAATTGAATGGGTCGAAGGGAACATTTCAAGGACCCCCGCGATACCTGGGATAAAAAAAACATTAGATCCCTGCATTTTTTCTTCAACTCATAGAACCACAATATACCACAATTTTTGATGGGTAAAAGCGCCTTTTTTTTGCAGGGTGGCAAGTACAACCGTAGGTCTTTTTTAGCACCTGCCGCTGCAGGGTCATGGAGGTCTTTGCGACAACCATGGCGAAGTCAGGCATCAAACAGCGGGATGGGGATGCTTGGGCAATTTTGTGTGTTTCAAGCACGAAAAATACGGCTCTTAGTTGGGAACTATGGGATTTAGGCAGCAACATTGGGCAACTTGTTCATCAATACGTTTTTGAGGGAAATCCAGAAGGACTGCAGTTTCATGGGGAAACTGCACACGGTTTTATCAAAATGTGCCTTGACACGCAGAATTTGATACATAGAACAACCATAGGAACCTAATATTTGACTGTCATAACCAAGGTCTCATGATCTCATGTAAATACTGTTTTCAAATTCAATGGCAATTCTGCACAGGGATTTAAGCAACAAGTAATGGATGATATAGCCAAAAACAATCGGATTAAAGCAACACACGTGTAGATGTATATTGGCAGATACCCAGTGATATCTGCCGTTTTTTCTTGCACGTGGCCTCATTGATCCAAGGAGAATTCCTTTTGAGTTGACTGAAATTGTAGCTGAGCTGTTTCAGATCATCACGTCGCTAATATGTGTAGTCTTGGAAATAGGGATCCGAAATCCGAAATCAGTTAGTTTCATTTTTTTTTAAAAAAGTTAAGTGGGGTAGTCCATTGATGTCCCCAGAACCGTATGGCTTCTGTAGTCCTGGTTCAATGGTGTATCACCGAGTTTTCCCCATGAACACTGCCACTAATATTGGGGATAAATCCATCATTTTATGGAAAAACCTCCAAAACATATATTAGTTTAAACATATTATTACCATCAATGTTACCATGAAGAATGCTGGTTGTTAATGCTAATAATTACCCTGGTAAAACATTTATGGTTGACATCCCCTTTGTATTACCACGAAAAAATGATAGTTATAATGCCCGTACCAAAGGAGGATCATCTCATACAGTAACAATAGAACAACTTGGACTAAATCGCTATGTTTAATGGTCAAATCACCAATCCCAAAGTCCGAATTCTGCTGTAACTATAGATGCTATAGATATAGTTGGTTTATAAACGACATCAAATATGTACGTACATGTATATACATATATATATATATATACACATAATTTGCTATAATGATCATATATATATAGGACGCATTGTACATATATGCCATAAACATCCATAAACCTAATATCGTTTCCACTACGAAATAACGGTTCAGGTGAAGCAGTGGCTGCGGAGCTCTTGTGTGACCTGGTGCTGTTGCTACCTGACGAGGCCTTGCTTGGGGATTGGTGGTCAGCCCAAAAAAGGAAAATGGAACCTAAAAATGGATCAGTAATTCCATTCCCGAGATATATGATATATATATATATATATTCATAAATATATATATATATATCCATTAAATTGGATTACTATGAACATATGTTTTTATTCAATTAAGTTGATGTCTGCAAAAATCGACGAAACATACTATTATAGATTCTGCTGACCAAATGTAGGGGTATCCGACCAAAATGGATGTGACTCGTCAAAAAAATGGGCTCTGCGACCTCAAAAAAACCCTAAAAAGACCCATCGATGGTGGAAGTATTGCCAAGGGTCATGTTACAGGGGATCTCATCAACAACAGTGGGATATATAATTATATATATTACCCATAGGATCCATGTATGGTATATATGCTAACATTTGGGGTATATTGATGGTAAATGTTACCATATATAGCATACATGGATCCTATGGGTTATATATATATATGTATGTACATAGTAATGGGATGCAATGGGATGTAATGGGAATACGGGTATATAATGATTATATAATGGGTATAAATTCATGGCTATATACCCTCTGGTAAACTAACATAGCTATGGAAAATCACCATTTTCAATGGGAAAATCCACTATTTCTATGGCCACTTTCAATAGCTATGTTAGTTTACCAGAGGGTATATATATATATAGAGAGAGAGAGTGGGACGCCACCAGGTCCCCAAAAATACGTGGTTTTAAGCGTTTTTTTGACTATTTTATGTTTTTTTTCCTCTTTTGATATATGAACATAAAGGATTGAACATGATGTAGCAAAAACACTGCATTTCCAGAAACGTGGAAAAATGGGGACCTGACAGCGTCCCTTTCTGGATATATATATAAAGCCAACAATATGACAGTCATGGGTTGTGGTCATCCCATGTCATGGGAATCACTGAACCCCGGTCTCAACGAGGCACCCAGACACCTCCTCTACCAAGCCCTAGACGACCTGAGCCGCCGCGAAGCCGCCGCCGCGGCGCCGCCTGCCGCGCCTGCAACCACGGCGACAGCGAAGGCTCCGCCGGCGGCGAAGGCCGCGCCGAAGGCGGCGCAGGCGAAGGCTCGTTCGGCGGCGAAGGCTCCGGTGCTGTCCCGGCAACTGGAGGAGACGTTGGAAGCCATGCCCATGAGCCGCTCATGCAGAGGAGTCCTTGGCAAAAGTGGAAGTGCTACTGGATTTTAGGGTACTGCATGGTACTGCATTTTCGGAAAAAACAATATAGATATTTCTTGGAAAAATGCAGGTGAAGAAGAAGACAACAAAGTAAACTTAGGTATATAGAAATTCTGCTAGATCTATATAGGTGAAAAATCACATGGAAAACTGATGAGGGGAAAGGGACTGGATAGTCAGTGGTACGCATTTCAGTTTCATGATGATGGGGTACAGGCTGAAACAATTTGAAACATATCAATCTGCATAAACTGGCCGATACCTGCACTGAGTATAATCATCTACGACTAAGACAAATGTGACATTCATTGACTATGTTGTTTTCTTTACAGTTCCCATATACCACGTACAGATATTTCTTAGGGACCTTTCCCCTAATTGAATGTGACAGTCGTTTTCTTGCATCCTAGACGTCCTAAGTTGATCGTGCAGTCTCTTAAAGATGAGAGGATCAACTCCGCTGGGTGATATCCCAGGGTCCATTGAAAAAGTATGCTTGGGTTGCAATACCAGATGCTACTGCAACCATTGATCCAACCTTCCTGATTCCATACACATGTCATTTTTATCCTACTCTCTGGTAAATTAATATAGACCCTGGCAGATAGGGGTTGGAAGACTAGTTTCTATTAAAAATTGGTGATTTTCAGGGTCTATGTTTATTTACCAGAGGGTAAATATGCTATGAACTACACCCAGTACTATCACCCGCTACTATCACTGGATCAGGATGTCACTGGTGACCCGGCTCGCCTTCGGCGCCAAGGAGGCCGTCTAAGCTTCCTTTCAGCGCTCAACGCAGTGATGGATGTAATGAGTGCTGGAACTGGAACTGCCCCGGTGCCTTTGCAGGCGCCAAAAACGGGCGGAAAGCCAACATGGAACGGCCGATTTTTTTATCCAACAATATAACTCATTGGTGGTTTGGAACATGAATTTTATGACTTTCCATAGATTGGGAGTAATCATCCCAACTGACGAACTCATATTTTTCAGAGGGGTAGGTATACCACCAACCAGTAATGGTTTAATGATACTCACAACATATCAACTGGTTTAGCCGGGATCATTGTAATCCCATCGCATGGTTGACCAAAATGTCCTTTTTTTCCCATAGTAAGTTTCGCAGGGGAATTTACATGATTTGACGGAACTTCGATATTTGTGACATTTTGTGACAACAGAATCCACTAGAACTCCCGCTCGAACTCCGCAAACAGCTGAAGGGGAATACCATAAGGTCTCTCTCGCTTGGACGCATGTTTGACGGTGGTGTTTGACCGTTCCATCATGTGATCTCAAATCAAGTTGTACCATATCAAGTTCGTCGTAGTAAAGCAATACTGTAGGATCCACCATCCCCAAGCTTTACCATTTTTACCATCAAAATATTTGTAGTTTATGGGTTTGCTTTACTAACATAGTTTCAAGGAATTTTACATATCCCGGTCCCAGTCAGAAACCGGTATTTTACGACTCATCCCATCGATGGTCCCAGGCCTTACGCAGATGTGTGAAGCAACTGGATGGACAACAGGCCGAAAATGATGTGGATATAGTAGGAATATAGGGATTATAACCAACCACAATGGAGACATCGTGGGGATATCATGGTGCTCATAGATTCATAGGATATTTCTTGAATTCCTGAGTTTGCTTAAGATATCTAAAGATGATGTTTTATTTTCACAATGAGAAATCCACTACTTGGGTAATCTATAGAGAATATATATATAAGTAAATACATATATATATAAATAAATAAATACATACATATATATATATAATACATATTTTTGGGAGGTTCCTTCACTAAATTGGGTATCCCAAAATCATCCAAGCTTGTTCATTTTTCAGTGGGGAAAGCAATAGTTATTGTTGGGGTACCTAAGTTTTGGGAAGCACCCAAATCGGGGAAACTGAAGGTAAGTTTTGCAATCAAACAAAACACTTGATGAGCTTAAATGGGTGACGCTAGAACAACATGTGTCCAGCCTGATGGATTCTAAACTCTTTGCATTTGACCAGTTTCATTGACATAACACTAATTACTGAAGAGCTGAGGTGTGTTCAAAACCACCGGAATCTAAAATCATCGGCCAGATATATTCACAAATCAATATCCCATGATTATTCCATGCCCATTCATATCCCATCTTTTTCTATGTCCAAACTAGGCCAGGCTACAGAACATCCGCCCCTAGGGTAGCCTCTGGTAAACTGTTACAAAAAACTATGGAAAATCCCCCATTTTTCATGGGAAAATCCACTATTTCTATGGCCATTTCCAATAGCTATTTTGACATAACCAGAGGGTAGCGTGGAACTGTAGGCGGAATCCTTGGAACTGATGCACCAGCATTTGGTGGATGCTGGTGGAAGCACCTTGGACTTTGAACCCATGGATCGCGCCTTGGACGAAGACTAGCGCCGTTGAAACTGGTGCTTTTTACGTAACTAGGGAATGGGGGAATGATAACAATTAATACATATCATCTGGGAGAATTATAACGACCTCACTGTTCTCCCGAGCCCTGGAATCATGGTTAGTAAGGGAAATCATCCCCAAATGGCCGAACAATTCAGGTTAGTGAAATATTATAATTTACCCAGATATAATATCATATAATAACAATGAATAACTATTAACATCTATGAACTTATTGATCCCTTTCCCTCATTCCCTACGTTTAGCACCAGTAAATTTTTGTGTGTGAAAATGTTGTCGTTGCTCAGTCAGTTGTTGATATAATATATATATAATACTTATACTACAGTATATATATATATATCTCTTTAGTTGGCTACGAAAATAATGGATTTTCATAGGTTTTTCTTGGTTATGACAGGTGGGCTCTGTTGGAGGTGCTTTTTGGCATTGTATCTAAGATTAGTCATGTTGAAGGGCGGAGATAGGGTCAGAGGCTTCACCAGAAGTTGGCCAGCTTCCAGTGTTTTTTTTTCCACCCCTAATTGCAGTTTCTTTCTGGGTTGAAGCCCGCAATATTTTTGGCTTCAGCGTTGCATTTTTGAGCTTGAATGGTGAATCATGGTGCTCAAGAGTCCCCAGCTGTTGCTGGATTTCACAAGCTAAGCTGGGCCAAAAATCTTCTCCCAGCCCTGTGGTTCCGTGGTTCCTCTCTGGCAGGTCTGTTGTCGCTGCGTCCTTTGCTCCAACTGAAGTTGGGCTCTGCTAGCGGCAGCTCCGGCGCCGACCGCGACCGTAGCTGGTGGGAGTGGAAGGAAGCAGCAGCCGCCGCGGTGCAACGCATGGGAGTTGAGGAGCGCGGAGGGGATGGCAATGGCAATAGCTGTGGGCCATTTTACAGGGGATTGAAGCATCAATACCAATCTAACCCAGCGGAAATGGAAGTTAACCAAGAAAAACCGGGTTTGACACATGAAACATTGCATCATCAAAATGTTGCTTTCAACCACCAAACATGGAGGATACAATCGATGTAATTATGATCAAACTCGCAACGTTCCATCCATTCCATTTTGGGTCTGAGAAACCCAGAGCGCCAGGATGAAAATCAAGCATTCCCCGATCCTTAGTGGGTGGTCATGTTTGGAAGCCACTCAGCCGCAGGAGAGGAAAGCTGTGCAGCTCTACGTCTCATTAGCCTCGAAGCACTTGGAGGAGTCAGGCAGCTTGCGTGGGGGGTGGGGGGATGAGGCTGATCATCGTAGACTTCGTCTTGGTTCAAGTGAAATCGACGGAAGACAATACAAGAGTTTCATCAGAAAAAAAACACATCATTGTTTCATTACTTCATGTTCCATTGAAATTGTCTCTTACTGTACCTCCGGAATTGGTTTGACCGGAAAGAACAGTATAAAACATACGATTTCCCAAATGCCCCTGAGATTAATCCATTAGGAATGCCTAGTTGACCCCTGTTGGTCAACCCACAAAGCTTTTGGAATTTGAAGGGTTCTGTAGTACGAAATGGCAGATATTTTTCCAAGCACTTAGATGGGCGAGTTGGTAAACTGATTCGGAAGTGGGTTATAAGCCAGTAAGGGGTATATAAGACGTATGTGGATATATATACAGATATACATGTTATGATATAAATACATAGCTCTTTGTATTTTCATGACCAGCTCTGTATATGAAATACCCCCGCTTCTAACAAATAAGCTGACCCAGCCACCAAGATACTGGTCCTATATCCCCTGTAATTACCAACCAACCAACCAACCAACCAACCAACCAACCAACCAACCAACCAACGAACCAACCAACCCACCAACCAAACCAAACAAATAAACCAACCAACCTGTTAAAGTTATAACGTAATATCTTGTCCAGTTGCGCCCATAGCCAGGCGCGGGATATCCAGCGAAAGCTCCACCCTTAGCTCCAGCCTGGGAAAAGAGGAGATCTGAAAGCAAGGGGGAAGTTCATTGGGTTTCGGGAAAATTTCCAGGAATTCTCTGGACATCCGTTGATTTTTTTTATGTTTCTCCATTATTTTTTTTGTGTTTGTTGATGTATTTTTCCCTTGGGATCCCTTCGGAGGTATTTTTCTGCAAACCTTAAATCAGAGATAAGCCAAAGGTTGGGTGCTTAGAGACCATTTAGAGACCATATTCGTATGGTATCAACTATCATATTCGTATGGGGATATCATCAACCCATGAAATCTGTGGGGTTCAACTTAAAACTGCGGATTCACGGGACGATCCATTGACCCGGTAAGTGCTGAAGTTGTTCAGTCCCTGGTGGTTCCTACTTTTTTGAGCTTAACAGGCCCTACGGCCTGTAAGTCCACAAAATGATTGACCCATCAAGAATTCCCTTCGATTCTGCCCCTTATTCATAAGGGGCCTTTTTTCTGCGCGATGCATCGTTTTGGGGGTTTGAACAAAGAACAGATTGGTGGATTCAAATCATCGAATCCCAAATTGATGGCCGAATTTGTTCAGGCTCAAATGATCCCCATTTTTCCCATGAGGATATTGATTGAGGGATCCCAAATTGACAATAAATTGACCATCCCATCCCCGCAAAAACGGACGCAGGAAGCAGCCCAGCCATCGGAACGAGGACTTCCCGGCGTTGCCGTTCGGAGCCTGTGTTTTCGGCCATGACTCAGTCATGATATGATGTGAATGTGTGAGAAATGGGGTACCCTCTGGTTATGACTAACAGTTTGCCATGGAAAGATCCACCATGCTATTAATAGGTAAACCCAGGTAAACCATCTATAAATGGGCCATTTTCCATGGCTATGTGAAATAACCAGAGGGTATATACCCTTGGTTTTGCCACAATAGTTTTCCAATTGATAAGAAAACTTGGCCACTGTGAGTTCGTGGACACCTCCCGGCTTTGAACCGCAACGAAGCCCAGGTCGGGACAACGATGAGGCAACGACCGGTCGAAGGCTTTTTATAAGGAAATCGTAGGATCACATGGTGATTTGATGGTGATTTAGCAGTGATACAATCAACAAGCTACAAAGTTTTTTTTTTTTTTTATGGTGATATAATGGTGATATGACCATGGTTTCTCTTATGGAAATGGAGATAAATTGATATAAATTGGGACTTTCTTTTCCTGAAATTCCTTTAGGCAATTCTGGGACTGTTTTCTGGGCCATAGCTTGTAGCGAAACAGTGCCCCGCAACTTAGGGACCATGGTCAGGCCTCAACCAGGGAGAATTCCATGGACATTTTTGGAGAATCGACATCCACAACTCTCAGCGATTTTAATGTGAGCAAAAATGTAAGGATGCCACTGGGTAACAGGCTTTTTTGACAATCCTTAGACCATTAAGACACATTGACTACGGCATGAAAGAGACCCTCTTGTGTCGCGAAAAAAGTAGAGTCAAGGGATTATTCAGATTGGATAATTAATTGATGATAATTGGCTGGCCTAGAATTTACATAGAAGTGAGAAGAAGTTTGGGTTGAAAGAGGCATGTGAAATCATCTGACTATTTCGATGGTCCCACTGGAGTACACCCCTGTTGTGTTTGATTGGGGGCCATGGCCATGGTGTAAAACCGGCTGTCACACGTCCGCGTCCAAGAGAAGGGCGCCCAGATGCGCCCAGTTATCGCATGCATTTTCCATCCCTACTGGGATGTTCTCACTTTCCATCCCTAATCCATCATCTGGTTGATCGTGGTTTGGAACATTTTTCTGTCCCATTTTTTTTTTGGGAAGTTCATCATCCCAACTGACGAACTCGTATTTTTCAGGGTAGGGCTCAACCACCATGCAGTCATTGTCCCATCATTTTCACATCATTTCCCATTTGGGATGACCTCCATCCCCCCTTTGTTGACGCGTCAGGCGATGGTCGGTGCCCGGACCCGCGTCTGCGCTGCGTCACTTAAAGTGAGCGGCGGCGGTTCGGTGGTGACTTCCAGCCCGGGGTTCCACGAAGCGTGGAAAGAGCTATAGAAATGGAAGATGTCATGCGAAAATCATCGAAATTTTACATCCCATAGGATCCATGTATGGTATATATGCTAACATAAAGGGGGTATATTGATGGTAAATGTTACCATATATAGCATACATGGATCCTATGGGCATTGGATTTACTGTACCATTGCCATCTTTGATTAAAAACTTATACCCCGATGCCGCTGCCCCCCAAAAATGGCTGACTGTTGATCCAAACGTCTCATAGTTACGGGTTGTACATGCAGAAATTCTCTCATGTGGTACCAGCAAGTACCAGCAGGATTCTGCACTTTGGCCTCTCGGACAAATTGAAGGAGCCACAGATGTGGGAGCACCTTTTTATCTGATTAGTATGAAAGTATGAACAAAGAAAAACATCCCCATCCGATGTTTAAACATCGCATGTTTGATTGCCAAATCCCTAACTTGGACCCAAATCTAAGAATCTAAGAGGAGTAGCGTGGCATCCCCGATGGAATGAGACCACTTTGAGCCGCAGAAGTTTTCTTGGCTGCCTGGGATCCTGCGGGGCCCGCGGGGAAGTGCCGGTTATGTCACAATTGTCACACCGCCCGGACGCAACTGTGGTTGGTCCAGGGAAAGATGGGACAGGTGTGAAAGATGTCGCCATGAAAAGGCAGAGATGATGCCAGGGTGTTTTGAGAGTGGAAGTTTAGTCAATTTTGTCTTCTTTCGATGAATATCAGGGCCTATTGAGCAAGAGATTTGACAGCCAGCTTACAGTTGATATATGGGATGAACCCAAACCTTGCTTTGAGATTCGCTTTTTGCTCTTAGACTCTGAGATTGACATGGGCGGACAGGAGTGCTGAGAGTGGCGAGTGATCCGAGTTCGAGTCCAATTCTATTGCCTTTCCACCTGGGAGTTATATGTAAACAGACATAACCCATGACGGATCCATGGTGCTGGTATATTAATGCTAACATAAAGGGGGTATATGGATGGGATCCATGGCACACCATATATAGCAGCACCGTTAGGATCCGTCATGGGTAATGATATGATATGAATCACAAGGGCGTGGCCAAACCTTGGGGAATCCCCAGAAGCCAGATATACATACCCGGCCTGGTAAACTGCCACATTTTGCTATGGAAAGATCCACCATTTTCAATGGGAAAATCCACTATTTCGACTGGGCCATTTTCAATAGCTATGTTAAATTACCAGAGGGTAGATATCATTGATATTCATGGACTCTAATTCGTATCATTCTCATGAATGTTGATGATATCTTTCAGGGCAAAACAATTGGATACAATTGGGACAACTCCAATTCTGGACTCTGAGCCGGCACAAGTTTTCCCAGAGCCCAGTCCTACCCTGGAAGTTTTGTAATTTCAAGCTATCTGTCTCCCACGTTCCATATCTAATTGAACTGCAACATTACACTACCGGAGGCTGGATGAGGACAGATGAGGCGATCGAACATTGTCAATGGTTTCGACCTAAATTTTGGAAGAGCTTACTGCAGATTTAGTTCTCATGGAACTCCTGTAGATTCTGTGCCATAGGGCAACAGCAACAGTGGATCAAAACGTGATCGTCATGGCAAACGACTTCCCCCGATCTCGCTGCAACGGGCGACTATGCCTGCCGCAAGAGTTTTGGATCTTAACAAGGCCACCAGACAGAAGTTTCGTGATTTTCGTGATCCTGAAGTATCAAGTAAATGGTGTACCATCAACCTTCAGCCATCAACCTTCAGAGGATTCTGAATGGCAAAAATCACTGAACAACCTGGATTTCAGCAAGTGATCAGAGATAGCATCAACAACACCATCTTGTTGGCGCCGGCGTTGGGGCGTTGGGGGGCCTGAAAAACGAGAAACCGCTGGAGAAACAAACGCATGTTGGGGATGGAAGGCACTTAAACCAACAGGGAACCGGAAATCTCTGACTTTAAGGCAAGGATTAGGATGGAGCCAATGTAAATGCAGATAGAACTTAATTTGCCTCGATTTTTTCCCATGGTGTGACCACATCACAATGCCCCGATGGCTTATTTCATGTCTATAAAACGGATGACGCAGATCTCCTGAGATTTTTTAGTTTGTAACTGTCCAATTTCTCGGAATAGCAGATCGATATAGCCTGAGTTGTGCTACTGTGATTCATTATGTTTTTTTTTTCAAAACTATTTCCCCTGATATCCCCATATACCCTTGTGCAATGTGGAAATCTGTAGCTAGTCATTTTCTTGGGCCCATATGGCTCCACAACGGGGGACATTTGAAAATGATAGGAGAAGGGACTACTAGAATCCAACATGGACAACATATATATATATGTATATATATATGTATGAGGGACCTTTAGGTCATATTATGCATATGCTGGCTGCTCGAGACTTCATAGATTTAAAAGATTTACAAGAATAAAAAGAATTGAAATAATTAAAAGATTTGACAGAT
>Ga0126342_10003929_pt1 | contig 24967 bp, 20 predicted proteins | sample Cyp1metagenome_FD_92528 | JGI IMG/M metagenome (GOLD analysis project Ga0126342, IMG submission 92528) | Coral microbial communities from Lord Howe Island, Old Settlement Bay, Australia - Cyphastrea 1 metagenome | ecosystem: Host-associated > Invertebrates > Cnidaria > Coral ...
AGGTCCCTGGTTGAGGTCCAGCGGTGCTCACTGAGCTGGGCAGGTCCCAGGCTGAGGTCCAGGGGTGCACACTGAGCTCGGATGTTGGCAGAGAGCTTGGCGAAGAGCTTGGCAGAGGAGGACAGGAGGAGGAAGAGGAGGAGGAGGAGGACGAGAACAACTGTGATAAAATCTAACAACCCTCACTTGGCATGAGGGAAAAAAAATCCACATCAAACCTGAATCGATATGTTTCCTTCCAAACAGTTGGCATCCAAGGCACCCAGTCGATGACCGAGATCATGCACCTATTGAATCGTCGATTCCTCGACTGGTGCCGGCTGCATTCAATAAACCCAGGGCAAACCTTCATTGGTACAGCACATTTGCATCAAGAGGACTGGGCAGAGCTTCGGCTCAAGGCCTATGCTAGCCGGGTGTTTACTGCCTTCATGGCTGTGTGCCTACAAGTTGTGCAGAGACAACATGGAAATGCTGACATGGATCTCAATCTGATCACAGTTGCTACTCAACAATTGTCCACGTGGATGCTCGATGTGGAAATCTATCCTTTGAATTTAACTGACGAGCAAAGTGAACATATATATGCTACAGGGTTCCAGTCACTTGGTTTTGCACAAAAACATGTGTATATATATATATATCCCTAAGAATCCATGTATGGAATATTTACCTACATTGGGATTATTTTAAATTACTTTAGGGGTCAATGTAGGTAAATATTCCATACATGGATCCTATGGGTATATATACATATATATATTAATTAATATATTAAAGCATTAAACTGCACCTTGATCTGTTTGATGTCATTTCAGGTTTCTGCAGACATATCGACTTCTTGCTCAACACCACGTGCAACTGAGCAGCCGTCGATACCCAATGAAGCCGAAAGTCCATGCAACCAGGCAGAAATTCGTCATGGCACCAATGATGATGTGAAATGAATATTCTTTGTTTTTGTGGCTAAGGCATTGTTGGAATCCTGCCATGAAGCCCGAATCTTCAAGGAAAATCCCAGAATCTTGCCTTTAGACATGAATCAATGGCATGTTGCAACATGTTGATTAAACTTGCTATTGCCTTGGCTTGCTTGATCTTCAATTGTTGTGCTCAGGAGCAACACATTGCTATGGCGATGAGGATTTCATGGGCCAATGTAAGCGGCTAGCACGGAAGGTGCATAAGAACACCTTGGAAATTCGCATGATCATGCGGTGGTTACTAAGAGTACGCCATCCTGATCTCGATGCTTAAGGGAAAAAGATTGGTGATCTGCCTGTGGATTTACCCACAAGATGTAATAGAAATCTATCGGAAATTATCGGAAATTATCGGATTTTGAATGTACCGACTTTTTGAGGACATTGGCTCTAACATGTCGAATGTACCCAAAAAACGGGGACGAAGCTGAATGTATGAAATATTTGCTATCATTGGAGCCTTTGGGTAGTATAGATATGAAATTATATCATGATATAATATGCATGTATACATGTATACATGTAAATAGAACACATATGCACAGACCTATTATCATAGTTGATAGCATTTTCTTCCTTTCAAAGCAACATTCTGTTTTTTTCCCGTTCCACTTCGCCAGTTCCCCCATGTGTTTCCCAGGTTTTCCCACGCAACGACACGGCAGGTGTCGTTTCAGAACCATTCCTTGCACTTTGCGCAGAGCGCCGTGGAGTTTGTCCGGCACCATGCGTTGCACAGCTTGGCGGAACGCGCTCTGATGTCACCCGGCGTGCTTGGCGAAGGAACGCGACGGCGTTTTGGTTCATGAATGGTGATGATATACGACACACCTATTATAGACCATATATATATATACATCATCATGATATATATATATATGCTATATATTTAGATATACATAATACATGTTGTGTAAGGGTTTGTAAGTTATAAAAGATAATTTTGGTTTAATTACCCTGACTTTGGTTGGATGACAACTGTCGGAAGACAGACATTTGGCATGTGTTTCTCATAGTTGCCATCCAACTGCAGTTTTGGTGAGCAACTGAGTGGCGATAGAATCCGATAGAACATAAATACGTGTGCTCATTAAGTAGCCCTCCATTCCTCATATGCTCCATGTATGGAATATTTACCATTAATTTACCCTAAATACATGGCCCAGTTTTGTAGGGATATATTCCAGCACCATGGTTCGCATCACAACATATCCAACCAAATCTGAGATCTACTCAGTTGACTAATCTGAGTAGTTTCCCTTTGGATTCTCCTTGAAACACTGACGGATTCAACCGTGCTAGGAGCCATAAGGTTCCTATAATGTAGAAGTAGAGTTGTATGGCACCAATATATACGGTTCCTATTTTTTTTGGATGTTTATGGCACCAATGTATCCATAACTCTACAATAGGGTTCCTATTTTTTTGTAGAGTTGTATCACCACATATTACCACGACCATAAAATCGGTGATTTTTTCTGGGAGATCGCTTACTTTTTTGTAACTTGCACCGTTTTCTGATCGCTTGTGACCTTGGACGTGCCGCAAGTGATTCCCCAACCATTTGAGTTCCATCCACAAACATATCATTTAAAATCATTTAAGATCATTTAACTCACTTTGTTGATGTTATGCATGTCTTGCTGTAACATCTAATATGTGATGAATTGATGATGTTTCTTTCCGGGACGCCTCTGAGACGTCGCGGTCAACTCATCCAGGGGCTTGGTCCAGAAAAATCCTATAATTTGACATAGCAATTGATCATCTGTATGGGATGAAATATCACAGTAAATCATGGGCCAAATCATTTTTCAGAATGGGCCATTCTGCATAGGTAGCTGCATCTTCATGGGATTTTATAGGTAAATCATCTTTCAGAATGGGCCATTCATGGGCCATCATGGGCCGGTGGAAAACAGTCCAGTACCGGGTACCCCCTGCCATGTTTCCCAACGGTTCCAACGACTCGGTGACCACTGGTGACTGAGGATGATGTCGCCAGCTGATGGTGAGAATCTCATGAAGTCCCAGTCGATCAACTTCGAACGCTGGGGCCTTTGGATCAAAGCTCTGAATGCTGGGAACATGTGTCTTACCCTCTGGTAAACGTTTACGTAGCGATAGAAAATCACAATTATTAATGGGTAGTCATCAACTATTTCGACTGGCCATGTTCAATAGCTATGTAACAAATTACCAGAGGGTAACATGGTTTAAGCATCGGAAATGTTGACTGTTTACTAGCAATTCTGGGGAGATCATGGGTAATGTGGGATGATATTTTTTTAAAACAATGAGATATTGGTTAAATATTGGAGGGTTTCATGGGATTTCAACATAGAATATCTGGTATACCTATGTATAACTGGTATATAAAAAGAAACCACAATTTAGTGGGGATTTCATGGGAATATCAGAACCAATTTGGTATATTAGTCACTTTTTTCGTGTGCCTCAAACCGTGGGTGAATACCCCAAGTCATGGCCGTAACATTAGCAGTGAATATATAATGATAAAGCATCAACGGTACTACCGGTAGCCTCTGGTAAACATACAAAAAACTATGGAACATCACCATTTTTTCATGGGAAAATTCATGAAAATTCACTATTTCTATGGTGATTTTCCATAGTTATGTTAAATTACCAGAGGGTACCCGTTTTTAGACAAAGCCACATTGCGAAGAATCTTGGATGTCCAATATGTACATATATCATCATATATCCATACAGTCTATCAACGAAATGAGTATTGCTTAAGAGACACTCCAGCGTCAGTTTAAGACAAGAATGTATCAAGGACCACAGAGTTATATGATATTATAGCATCTTATAACTATATAGATAGTGAAAGAAAAAACAAAAAACATCAAACAACAATCACTAGTATCACCCCATGTTTGTCATGGCCATTTATCTTGAACAGTCACTTAAAACGGACAAGATCTCGTGGAGCAGCCTGCCTCAGATGTTGGAATTCATTCAGCCAAATATTTGGTCCCTGATATTTCTACCCTCGTGTAATGATTAAACCTGCTTTAATGGGGCAAATCATCTATACATGGGCAATTTTTTAAATGAATGCTCCATAGCTATGTGAAATTATATAGAGTGTATACCATTACATAATCCTGTTTGTTTGCATTGGTTTTTCTGGCTTCGCCTTGCAACCCTGTGGGTTCATTGACTAGCTTGGCTGGCTCGGGAAGTTTATCGCTCTGAGGTCGCAAGGGTCTTCGTGACAAAATGAGACATTTCTTTTACTTGGTGAAGAGCAAGGACAGGAGCGGAGAGGCTGTCAAGCACTTCAGCTGTTTTTTCAGCTGACTTATTTGTGTTGTGATTTGTTGTTTATAGCCTGATAACGGAGTTTTTTTTTTGGTGCGTATGTGGTGGGGGAGAGGTAGAAAATGGGAAGCATGGAGGAATGGTGGGAAAACTATCCCCTTGATCGACCAGGATTAAACGGGATGAACATGTCCGACCTGGGATGTGCTTTAGCCAGGATTCTCTATCTTCAGGTTGGTGAGTTGGTCAGTTGCAAAGTTTCACCTGAAAATTGTGTATCATTGTCATATATGTTCAATATTCACCCTTAAAGCTTAACTCCTTTATCATAAACTTCTGTTGTTGTGTTTTTTTATTTACCAAACAACAGACATTTATGATAAAGAAACCACTAAGTTACCAGAAATTCAGTTTCTTTAACAAACCACAACTGGTTGGTGGTTTGGAACATTGCTTTTATTTTTCCATCTATTGAGAACGTCATCATCCCAACTGACGAACTCATATTTTTCAGAGGGGTAGGTCAACCACCAACCAGTGGATGATTAATCATGGATAATTGTTTGACTAATAATGATGGATAATTATTGGATTATTATAATGGATCATTATTATCATTAATATAGATATTATAGATATACATAATCATACAATTATACATATATACATATACGTATATATACAATAATGGATTAATCACCAACCAGAGAAAGTTACCACTGGTCCGGGTCAAACGGTTCAAATCTCCCAGCTAGGTGGAAGCCATGGTGTCACACGCCTGGGATCTCATCAAGCAGAAGGCCGAGACGGGACCGGAAAATGAAATCAACGGAGATGGGGATAGAATGAGGATAGAATGCGGATATATATATAATTATACTGATTATACTGTATATATTTAAAAGTATTATTATATATATAATATATACTGTATATGACCATATATATATATTATAAATGGTGTTTTCCCTGATTACGACGATGAGTCAAAATCCTGTACCCCTTCTGTCCACATCAGAATAGCTGGGGTCTCTATGGATGTTCATCCCCCTAAAATCTGTATTTAGAGGTATTGCTCCATTTCCACATATGTGTATGTATGTAATCCATTCAGGGCCTTCAACTCAGGATAAACTTATGTAACAAGTTTACAAAGTTGCTGGATTTTTTTGGTGGATGGGGGGGTACTATATCATACATATAACGTATACATATACATATACGTATATATATATATATGTATATATATACATATACATATACGTATATATATATATGTATATATATATACATTAATACATTGTATACATATTATAATGCTATAATTGATGTGGGGATATATTTGAACCGGGATGTGTCTCGAAAATGACTGCGATACCCCAAATTTAACCAAACCACAGTTTATGTTGACTTGCTGACTAAACTTGCCAGTAACCCCCCTTATTGAGACACGACCCCGTGCACTAAGACATTTCAGATTTGTTTTTTGATGTTTTTGGATTCTTCTCACGAACGGTGCTAGTGACTAACCAGGGTTTTACAGTACTCCTAACAGCACTGACCGTGACTGTTGGGTTTCTGAGTATGGAAGTGGTGCGACGTTTGTTTGAAGAATATATATATATACACATGCTTTCCGGTGGAGTGTCGAAAGATACCAAACTGTTTGACAGTCAAACAGTTCATGTTGTCCAGCTTTGGAGCTTGGAGTGGTTCATGACTATGGTTAAGGATCTCCTTCTTCATAAGTGAGTTGTAGTTGATATCATTTGCTGCCTCCTGGAATCTCAATAGTTCCAAGCCAAGTTTAATCGCCTAAAACAGCCACATATCACCAAATATGACTTGAAACACCCAAATTTGAGCATATATAGAACCATAAACATTCGTTTTCATCTAGTTGGACTGATCCACCAAATCGGCTGCCAGTTCGGCCTTCCAAAATGGCCTTCCTCGGTTGGCGCAGGCTGCCCCTGAGGCATCGCGGTCTCGTTCTCGAAAGGAACGCTCCAGGAGCACATTGGGACGTTGGGAGGAATGGGTCAATCATCCAAGATTCTTCCAAGATTCTTATTGGTATAATGATCTTGAAATATCTTCCCTATGGGATCCATGGCCACTGAGAAGGTACTTAACCGACTTCACCCCCTAAATGATACACCAGTCATACTTCCTAAGAAGCTACGGAAAACCTGGATCCATAGGGATTTAATCATGGCCACCAAACTGGGGGACACCAACTGGCGGCTGGTAGTCTCATATCGATGATGTGTGTTGCGATGGTGAAAATCTGGAAACAGTGTCCACCTGAACATCTGGGCAAAAACAAATTGCAGCTTCATCCCATAGATCGTTTTAGGTGGTGAGTGACCCTTTTTGGGGTTGACCTCGACCTGGTGCTTGGAAAGGTCACTTGAAATAATATATATATATATATAGATAGATCGATAGATAGATAGATAGATGGATGGATGGATGGATAGATAGATGGATAGATAGATAGATAGATAGATTATTATGTATATATACATATATTATATATATATATATATATATCCACATATTTAGATATGGGCTATACATTCAATCACTGCAGGAGTCGCCGTTCGCGGCGCCGCTCCAAGTCGCGGCGTCGCTCGAAGTCGCGGCGTCGTTCGAAGTCGCGGCGGCGGCGCTCCAAGTCTCGCAGCCGAAGGAGTCGCAGGCGACGAATGGGGGGGTGTATTAATTTATGGGAAAATCATAGGAAAACCCATAGGAAAATGGTGGTTTTATGGGAAAATCATAGGAAAACCCTTGGAAAATACCATAATTAATCTATTAATCTATTAATTACCCATAATTAGCCATGATCTATTACCCATGAATTCTATTAATATCCATTATAGAATTACTCATGAATTACCCTCTGGTAAACATACAAAAAACTATGGAAGATCACCATGTTTCATGGGAAAACTCACTATTTCTATGGTGATTTTCCATAGCTATGTACCAGAGGGTAATGGATTTTCAAATCGTGGATTAATGCTATCAAATGATACATATTTCACATATTATCCCATGATTCATGGGTATATAATTTATGTTCAAATGGTAGATATGTGAAATCATTGGGATTATACATGGGAAAAATATATTAACAGTATCCCATGATTGGATGATAGTTAGTTAATTAATGAGCTATTATTGGTAATTCTCCCAATGTTATTCGACGTTATTGTCGTTGATATCTCTCTGGAATATTCTGAAATATCATTGTTAATATCATAGTATTACAAATAATGTTGGTAAAACAATGCCATAAACCACCCATTTGGGAATGATTTATACCACCAATAAAAATGGTGATCTGGGGGTTGGTGTCTTATTGTTTTACCCACATGAAATCATGGACTTTCAAATGTTAAATATGTGAAATCATGGGATAATACATGGGAAAAAAAACATTGTAAAACATATGGGAAAATCAATGGACGAAAACATGGTGTAAATGGAGGTTGGCATCGCTGGGAAGATCATTAAACTCAATGGAGATTTAGTGAAAAAAAACAAGGTTTGCTGGAAAAAATAAACAATGTATAGATAAAATTTCCCATCAAAGCCTCTATTTCTAGGGGATTTACATGGATTTCCGGTTGCTGTGTTTGAAAACTGAAGGGTATAAAGGGTTTGTTTTTACATGAACAGTGTTCATGACCCCTTTTGACTGATTTCTATAGGGAACTATCATTGGGAATGATCACCATCCATCCATGGGAAGTCCTACTGTACTACCAAACCAAGTAGAAAGGGACGACCTTCTGAACATTGCTCAAATAGATGAATATACACATATTTATTTATATATACATATACATATACATATATCATATCATATGTATATATATATATATAAGTTATATATATATATACATATACATGATGTCCAGCAAAAACAAATCCTCAACTCAAAAAACCTCAGGCGCCGGAGCAGCAAGCGTAGCAAGTCACGCCGCAGCCGCAAGCGCAGCAAGCGCTCCAAGACCAAGTCGAAGGCCTGGTTCCCCAGTGATGTTCGTTGGTTTATGGCCCCCATTAACTATAAGATAGCTATAAATTAACCATAGATTAACTATGGATAACTATAGAACTACTATTTTAAAAGTCTATAGAAATACTACAGACAACCGTAGATTAACTATATATAAGATAACTATAGATATATGTATTATAAAGCCATATAAACCCTATATACAGTTATAAACCAAGTTAGCTATGGGGGGGCTGTCGTCAATCCATGCATAAGGACGTACATACTCATGAGAAAGGGTTGACCGTACCACACATACCGTATTTTGTCCATGGCATGTATATTTCAGGTGTCTTAATTTTTGGGATTGGTTTCCCACAGAATGATAGGCTTCGGCTGTGCCTGCTTGAACAATGGGTTTTGAACTGGGCTTATGAATCAGGGTTGTTCCAGTCCATTATAGGTAAATGATAGCCACAAGGAGGATAAATTATTTTTCCGCTATATTTGCTAAAGTTACATAAATTTGCACCGTAGCTGGTGTGTTGGGAGCAACCCTGTGAATTTTGCTGATTCCAACGTTGATTTGAGCATCAAAAAGTAAGGGTTTCACCATCAAGAATGACCCCCCTGCGAGATGGAGTGGAGGGAAGGATTGAAGACGCTGAAGACGCCAAGATATCATTTGTTAAAGAAATGAAGCGGTGACGCCTTAGAATCAGATTTGGGGATGGTTTGGGATTCATTACATATATCGTCATCACTAGTGTTGTTATTATTATCTATAATATTTTGTGCATAATGCTGTGCATATATATATATATATATACATATGGAATGTCCAGATAGAATGAAAGGGGCGGCTACCAGGTTACCAGCCACTGGTCTTATGGAAAACTAGTAACATTCAGATCAAGTCATGTTTTGCCACCTCTGGACACACCTCTTTGCTAACCGTCCCAGCCATCCACAGAATTATCCAGCCATGGCAATCAAACATAGATTTCGCTGGTTTTTTTCCCCATTGATTTCGATGATTTTCCCTTGAAAAAAACTGCATTTATAGTGGCTTTGTGTTCACTTTGCCAATATATCCCTATGATTTAACCCATTTATAGGATTGGAACCATCACCCTGACTCTCAATGAATTCGCTGGACCCAAAAAAGGCCCCAAAGGCTGTGAACATTGTGGCAATGATTGTTAGGATCGCCAGTTTTGGATGTTTGTCATTGTTTGTCCATTAATTACTATATATATATATACACAATGTGCCACTAGTACCACATATATACATGCGTTGATATGTACATAGTAGTCCATATAATTTGCAATAATGGTTGTTAATATATAAGAATCTATTAGATATGTTTAGCATATTTATATAAACATATATACTACATATGCCCATGATATTACCATATTAGTTGATGTTAATCCCCTTTTTGTAATATGTATCTATAATATTAGATGTGTCATTCATGTTTTAACTTTTTAGATAATAATATGATATTATATATATATATATACATGTCGATCAATATTATATATATATATAGTCTGGGTAAATTATAACGACCCCACTGTTCTCCCTCACTGGAACGGTGGTGAATAGGGGAAACAATAGGGACATCATCCTCAAATAGCCTTATTTCAGGTCGGTGAAATATTATAATTTACCCAGATCCATTGATTATCCATTGTTTGTCCATTGATATTGATGATATTTATTGATATTATCGTTGAGAAATCCCATTGGTATTGTTGATATTTGTTGATGACATATCACAATGTCTTCATGAATGTGTATCAATATTATAGATACATATAGTATGCAGCCATTGCTCAGGACATATCAAATACACTGCATTCTTACATATACTAGTACATATCAATATCATCATTATTACACTGCATATATTGCTCAGGTCATATCATCATATACATTACAGATATCATCAATGGGAATTCCAGGATCCTAAAATGGAGGTACGTTAGTACCATTTTTCAGGCCATATTTTGTGGTGATATTCACTTACATAGGCCTCCATTTTAGGATCCTGAAATTCCCATTGATATCATAATAAGATCATCATTATGTCAATATCATCATTACAGATATCATCATTATTACAGATACAGTCCCAGCCGCTCAGGACAGCAGCAGCAGTAGCAGTAGTTCCTCCAAGCCTGTGGCAAAGGCCAAGGCGAAGGTGGCTGTGAAGGCCAAGGCCAAGGCCAAGGCCAAGGCTGGGAACCATAGGAAAACCTATGGGAAAAGCATAGGGAAATGGTGATTTAACCAAGAATAATGATGTTTTTAATGGGATTTAACCATCGAGTCTTAAGGCTTTGGGGATAGCTATAGCTAATGATGGGTGATTGGTTAGGGGGAAAAACTACCGGGGTTATTGGGGATTAAACAAAGCTATAGTAAGAGAAAACTACCAGCTAGCATAATGAGATGGGATAGGGCTATTGATCACTGTAACCCATTTCGTGGGGATTAATGATTGTCGTAATGCTGAGCAATACTATCCAATAGATTGGGGTTTAGCATGGTTTAGCACGAACCATTTAGATCGGTTGCCTGGTTGATTGGGATGTGAAAATGGTCTTTGATCAGGATTTACCCATCAATTCTTGAGTGTATATAGATGTACAACCAATCAAACAACGGCAATTTTGAATGATATAATTGATAAATGATGGGTGATTGGTTATAAGGAATTATTCTAGTGGGGTTATTGGGGACTATAAGCTAAGCCATAGTAGGAAAACCTATCAACCAGCTAGTATAACTTTAGCTGCTTACAATTGTATAATCATATCCCCACTAAATCCTTAAGTGGAATCACCTGCCCAATCAGCGTATATAACGTATATCCGATATCACAAACAAGGAGGCAGCGGCGCTGTGACAATGAGAGAGTGGGAGACCCTTTCGTATGTTACCCTTTCAAAAGTGCTTGGGAACTTGGAGGACTGACTAAACTTACTACAATGTGATGCCCCCAAAGCCTATCGACAAGTTGGTGTATAGTGGAAATATGGTGGATATATGGTGGATATATGGTGGATACAACTCTGACAATAACAAGGGTTTATGGTGGATATAACTCTGATTTAGATGGGTTTATAAGCCAACAAACATCACCAAGGGGGCCACCTTGTACTCACGACTGGCCAGTTCCACAAGATCTCCCACAGACCAGCGATAACGCTGGAATCTATCCGGGGCACTGGAGGAAAGAAGGTGATTTCTTTTTAACAGGATAATGTCCAGATTTAAGCCTGAAATGTGGCGATTTATCCTTGACAAACATGAAGAAATGCAAGTGCTTGGTGCTGATGAATTTGTTCGCCACCTGTGGATTTAACTTGTGATACACATGCAAAAGATATGGAAGACTGATGGGGAAATCCGAGGAACATGATCTGTGCATGGTAGAGTGTCCATCGTTTTTTCTAGCTTTATAGGAGGGTAAAGATGAAACATGGTAATTTAGCCAACAAACATATCTAAACATGGGGATGAATTTAGCCGACAAATCCATGAGCTCAGTATTCGAACTGCAAAATCCTGGGAAAGGCATCAGTGATTGCCGCTGGGCCCCTCAGATTATTATACAATGCAATCTTACACAGTGTTTGATCTGTACTTGATGTTTCGTTGGTCAACAAGGGGAACGTTCTGCGTGGGAACAATGCGTGGTTCATTGGGGTCATGTTTGAAACCATGCTTTTCTGATCCCCCCTGATGCCCGAAACGACCAATCATGTCCCGCGAAATCCATCAGCTACCTATGGTTTTCCATAGGGTTTTTCATGGGACTTGTGAACTATGATGTGGCTGAGTTTGAACCATTTTGTGTACTAATATATTCATCACTATATAATGGGTTCGGAACAATATAATCCTACTAATATTACTAATATTAGATAAACATGTTTCCCTTTGTGATAGTTCAAGCACCATTTTTCAAAGTGAAGTGGCTGAATTTTCCTCTCGCCAGGCTTCAGAGACCTGTAGTAGCAGTAGTGATGACGAGCCACAGGTAGGACCGGAGCCTGCGTTGATCTGTTCGTTGGATTGGTTGAATGGAAATGAATGGAACAAAAAAGGCCATTGTAAGTACCGAGCCACTGGAAGTACCAGGTACTTGTATCATGTACAGCCATAGAACTTGGGTGTATAGCCCCTTCACTTTGCAAATATGATTCCAGGAAATCCCCAAATTTCATGCATGGGAAAAAAAAACATGGTATCCTGTAGATGTTCAAAAAAAAACATCGATCCATCGATGGGTGGATGATGTGGATGTTTGCCCCTTTCCAATGGATTGGATGTTTCAGCGCGCAAATTTTATTATCAAGATGTTTTGGGAACACCCTTTGTTAGTGAAAAACATGGTAATCAAGAACTGAATTTCCAAGATGAACATATGTGCAAAGGGGCACTTGTTCTTTGCTATGTTCGAGGCCATCGCAAACATCCAGTTTTATCCAATGGCACATATCCCAGTGGCAGGAGTGTACTCGTGTTTATCCACTTGTTGGCCGAGATGTTCACAATGTGTTTTTTGTTTTTGTAAAGCAGTTGTTCTATTTCAATTAACAATAAATGTTGTTTTTTTCTTAACCAGTTTTGTTAACCAATGTTTTTTTCTTAACCAGTTTTGTTAACCAATGTTTTTTATTAACCAGTTTTGCACAATGAATTGACCAGTTTGCATTGCTCACCAATCTTAGTTCATGTTTCCAATTTCGAAGGTGTTTTATCAGCACGATGGTTTCAGAGTGTGCATCCCCGGCATCACAATGTGGTTATTTCTTAAGCACTTATTACAAGCCATGTAGATTGTAATAAATGAAAAGTAATACATGGGATGTAATCATATTTATCTTTCCCCATCTAGTTCATTTATTACAACCCATGTTTTGTTGACAATGGATATTATCTATTATACATGAACTATATGACTTTCCTGAAATAGGGGTACCTCCAGTTCTCATCCAAGTCATGAATGACCACTTTAGGATTGAAACCTATGGTGACTTGCGTATCCCCCATTTTAGGACACCTCCATTCATATGAATATACCGGTTGTAAACCACTTCATAGCACGCACATCTGGTTCGTAGCCATCATGAATTGTCTTTTCCCAGAATCAAATTCAATTTATCATCCTATGATGAACTGAATAACTGCTGTGTGTCCAAATTTGGGATAAGTTTGGCGTATACTTTTCTTGAATATTGGGTTTCACCATTACTAACTCCTATTAAATCACATTTGTTGGTTTTTGAATCTCATACATCTTATACCACAATTTTTAGTTGGCTATATCACCATTGGTTATATTGTATTCCATTAAAGTCCCAGTACATCCCATTGTAATCTTAGTAGTTCACATTTGTTTGTTGAACAATAGTGCTGGAATATAATCACAACCAACAAGCATCTCACAAGCATCTCAAAAAATAAAAAACATTCTAATCTAAATCATATCCCATTGTAATGCAAAAGTGTTCACTAGTTTAATGGTTATATCACCATTGCCTAATCTTAGTCGTTCTATCACCATTCTCACCATTGGATCACTATACAGACCTACTATTAGTACAATCACTATTGATGATCCACATCTCAACCACTAAAACAATCACTACTAGTAATATTAACCATTGCTAGATCATCACCATTTCGCATTTTACTATATGATTGTAATCTTGTAACAAATCCCATTGGTGGTCCACTTCTTAACTATTACTACTATGGACTATGGCTATACTAATTAGTAATATTAGTACCACCATTAATAGTAATTTGTTTTACCACCATTAACTATACTATATAGTTATATTGTTTATGGTTAAACTATTGGTTATAGTTAGTATAATCACTATATTTTACTGTTGTCACTAGTGAATATATTGAAACTAAAGATTGAAGTGTTCACTAATATTAGTAGAATACCAATTTAGTTTACTATTGTCACTAATAGTGCATCGTAATGACTTTTAGTTATACCACTGAATATTGCTGTTGTGTTATTATTATTATTAGTGTTATTGTTATTATAGTTATTATCACCATAGTTATTATCACCATAGTAATATGATTACTATTGTTATTGTTATCACCATAATTATTATCACTATAGTAATTCGTTCTATCAATGGGAATTTCCGGATCCTAAAATGGAGGTACGTTAGTACCATTTTTCAGGCCATATTTTATGGGGATATTCCCTTACATAGGCCTTACATAGGCCTTATATATGGTAGGTACCTCCAATTTACCCTCTGGTAAATATGGAACATCACCATTTTCAATGGGTAAATCCACTATTTCGACTGGGCCATGTTCAATAGCTTTTTGTATGTTTACCAGAGGGTATATCCCATTAATCCCATGAAAATCACCATGAAATCCCATTAAAATCCCATTAAATCACCATTTTCAATGGCCATTGACTCTACCACCATTGCACCCAGTCACCGCTCTACGTCAGGTGGTGGAGCCCGAAGAGGCGGAGCGCAAGGCGGCGGCCACGGCCACCAAGGCGGCGGTGGAAAAAAAGCTGAAGGACGCCGTTGTGAAACGACGAAGACGTGGAAAAAACGTGGGGAAAACCATGGGAAAATGGTGGAAATTGAAGGAAAAGCCTAGGAAAATGGTGAAAGTTTGGGAAAAACTTAGGAAAATGGAGGAAAATGGTGATCACCAACAAACCAACTGGAGATTTGACGGGATTTGAATCGCTGATTCACGGGAAAACATAGGACATATATGGACATATGCACCCAAATGGTTCTTTTAATGGAGAACATGATGCTCATAAAATGGATAAGACAAACCCATGTCGTTAACGTTTGTGGATTGATATAATTCATTGTCGGAAAGATTTATATAGCTGTTTGGATTCCCATTGTTTTTTTTTCACACATATCAATATATGTTGTTCATACTTAGGCGCTTATCTTAACATCTTTGGATTTGTTTCCGAAATGATCAGAAAATAACTGCTAATCTTAATATCTTAATAGACCGCTTGGGATTTCAGTTGGATTTTGCTGAGTTCACCCTGGAGTGTGTTTCGTCATGTTTGTTCCAACCCCCCAAAAAACATGAATGACGGAGAAATTGGAATCCAGGATAGTATAGACGACCATGATTCCCTGGTGTAGAGTATCAAACTTGGTGCAAATACTTCCAATCACAAGGCTTTTTTTTGGAGGATACAAGATGCTATTTTACTATATTTACATATATTTACTATGGTTATCTATGGTTTATAAAAAAAAAAAATATAGACATGATTTCCCAACGTTCTTGCAGAGTGTCCACCCAATTTCCCATCGATTTTTGTCAAAACCCCAGGAGCCGCCTGCCGCACCGCCGCCGCAGCCGGCGGCCAAGTCGAAGGCCGCCGCCGTGGCGGCGAAGTCGGCGGCATGCGGAGCCAGGCCGAAGGCCAGCGCAGGCGGAGAATGGCCGGGAGGAGGGGATGGGGATGGATCTGGGTATGGTATTATGGTATTTAATGGTATTTATAACTATGGTTTATGGTATTTATAACTATAGTTACTGGGGATAATTTACCCAGATGGATGACTCATGGCCGGGAGCAATGGATGCCATGGACGCTGATCCACCATCCACTTTGTCGAGAGGGAGGCCAAATTGCGGCAGCTGCGCCGGATCCCACTGAGGCACTCAGGGAGCGGTGATTGACAAAGGCGAAGGCACACGCTTCGTGAAGGGAACGGGCCGTTTTTGGACGGTCCTTTGGAACTTCGGTGGATCCCAGCAGAGGGATCAGAGATATCCTCCTGTGGCAGAAGTGACCATAGCTTCTGAGCTTGTTCCTTTGGAAGGTGCAGATCTGGGGCATGATTTGCTGACAGCATATCTGGAGTGGCTCCCTCCTGATGATTGCTTTGATCAGTTGCTTGGACCTAATGTCATGTGACAAAATTGATAAAATTGTAAGTATCGGGAAAAAAGGGGCAGTCTCCGTGACTATGTTATATAAATTACGAGAGGGTAAGATATCCAACCATAGGGGATTTCAGCAACAAACAATCTTCAATATAATTGGGTTTTAATGGTGACCGAATGGGAATACGATGGGGAGTATAATATATTATAACGACCAACCTATGCCATAAATGGGGGATTAAACCAATCAAAGATGTATGTCCAGCGACAAAACGGGAAATTTGACCAACAATAATAAAATATATGTCAGGTGCCATAGGGAATTGAACCAACAGAACTTCGGATATGGATACAATCCGTTATATGACCGAACCAACTTATATATTATTAATATATACAGTATATATTTATATACATTTTTTTTTTGTTTTATCAAGAAAACCCTGGAAATAAATGTGATTCATATAACGGTGACACAGAACCTGCAACATGATATAGTATCGGTCCGAGTGTGTCGGAACGTTCCACGACATTCACACCACAACACATTTACTTGGAACATTATGAAACACATGGATTTAAGCTGGGGCGATCATATTTCAGATAAAAGCCGTTACAGTTGGGATGTTTGTTGATATTCGATTTGTTTTATTGGGATCTATGGATACCGGCTTCAACCTTGAAACATGGGCGGGGCTAACGTCAGCTGGTGACTGACGATCATTTGGGATTCGGGATTGTGATGAGTTTCAGGTGATTTAGCAAGCAATGTGAACTTTGGGAAAGAACTTGGGCTTGTGAGAACAATATTAATGAAAAATCAAAGGAATTGATTCTTCAAATTGAGATTTGACCAAAAGGTACGTGAACTCCCGCCTCGTAGGTGTAAGATGCTGCCTTCCCACGCCTTCCCAATGATTTACGACACCCATGTAGCATTTTGAGTGGGCTATATAATCCTTATATATACATCCCCACCAAATACTATATCACTATATCACCATATCATACATATCTGCATACTATATCCCCACCTTAAATGCTATATATCACCATATATCCCCACCAAATACTCACATTTTTGTGGCTTCTGTCAACTATATCTGCATAGACGGCTTGGTCTCCATGAAATCCATCGACGCCTAACGTTAAGAAAGGCGATGGCAGAAGCCACGTGAAGAAAGTCATGGCCTCAGCCGGGCTCGGGTCGTCGGCTCGGTGGCAGTGAAATTCTCGATGAATGAAGGGAAAATCATTCGAAAATCATGGGAAAATCATGGAAAATTATGGAAAAAAACATGGAAAATCATGGAAAATGTAGGGAAAATCATGGAAAAACATGGAAAAACATGGAAAATTATGGAAAATCATGGAAAATCATGGAAAACATGGAACAAAATCATCTGTAAGTGTTGTAAATGAATGTAAATGACGTGATTTTGGTGGCTTTCCCAGCCATGTTTGATGAACAGAGGATCCCAACATGATGGGCGTATCTTTAGAAACCAACAGTATGGGAATATCATTACAGTTGTGGCCATTTATTAGTTATAACTGGTTATTTCTATGGGATTATACATAAACTATAAATGGAGTGACTTGTTAGTACTCATAACTGGTATTTCAGGCCATAACTGTAGAGTCTGCAAGACCGCAGAACCAAGGGCCGATGTCAGCCAGTTAAACCCTTCACCTATCCCCATTTTGTTCATACCTTTTCGAGAATATATGCGGAACAATTTGTCCATTTCCCTTGAGAGGTTCAAAATCATTCAGGAACCCTTACGAACCTTGTTTGCCAACCCATTTTGGTAGTAAATGGTTTGAACCTCGCAGATGCCCCACTGAGTTATCTGAAAATCATTGAAGCGAGTACTGTTCCGTTTGCTGGAACAGACCTGCATCAAGTCTGACAAGGTTTTTCACATGTTCATACTGCTTTTGGAGGCGAACGTGTTTCCAAGACCTTCAGGAAACGGTGGGATTTTTCGGTCCATTTCATGAGGATTTCAGCAACAATATGTTTTTTTCATGTTTTTTTGGGATACCCTCTGGTAAATTAACATAACTATGGAAAATCACCATTTTTAATGGGTAAATCCACTATAAATGGCCATTTTCAATAGCTATGTTAAATTACCAGAGGGTACCAAAAATGGTATGAGCTTGTCAAGAAATGGGGATATAGCAAACTACCACCATCTATAGCATCTAAAAAAAATGCTATAACACTAACTGTAAGAAACCCGCCTGTTTATTGTGTATGAGGGTATGAAAGAATTATATGATGTGGTTTTGCCCTATTCGGATATGATTGCATTTGATGGCCACGTCAAAGAGAGAACATATGATCAAGCAAGGGACTTATGGTAAACACTACTTGGTGGTTCATCCCACTTACTAAGTAAGTTATAACCCAGTTATAAGTGGATTAAGCCTACTTATCCCACTTATAACCAAGGAATTCACCTACGTCGGTTACGTGGGATGAACCACCAAGTGTTTTCAAACAAACCCATACCAGGTGGTGCCCCATAGCTAGCTCAGTTGGTTTATGACTACAGGGTTCATGGTAGATATAGCTACGTGTTGCAATCAGATGGCGGTTCTAGAGTGACCATCAGCCACCCCCAAAAAGGTGAGTTTGTTTGCCAAAACACATTATCCCATAAATCCCATGATGTTGGGGGTTGACGATACATTTCTTTATCTAAATGAATGCCAACTCCAGATTAATCAATTCCGGTTGATTAATCTAGACCCAAACAGTGATAATTTCCTATGAAAATGGTACCCCCGCCTTATTATTTTAGATTGGTGTTTATTAATTTAGGGCTGATAGAATCAAACCATCAATTCATCAATATTCAGGGTCTGTTGGTTGCACTTCCATTACATCCCCATCACCCCATCAACAAAATAGTGTTGGGGATCCACCAAGATGGTGAACAACATTGTGCAGGAGCCAATGCATTTTTCATCAGAAAGCTTATTGAGCATGAGTCAATCTGAATACATGCTATTGCGTAATGATAGTGGCTAATACTTTGCAGACACGTTCGTGTTTTGGAGGTAGTCTAAGATCTGCTACGTCAGAGCTATCACAGCACATCCATCAACGGTAACGGTTGCACATGTTTTTCAGGCTTGGAGAAAAAACGAGAGCGACAATGCATGCTGGCCGCCCATATTTGGCCGACAATATTTGCTTCGTTGATTGGAATATTTTATATGGAGGTTTCCTAAAATGGGGGGTACCCCTAAATCATCCATTTATGGATGGATTTTCCCTTATAAACCATCGATTTTTTGGGATTCCTTTGGACCGACAGTCGTCCCCGGGAGCTTCCATGGACTGCCCAGCGAAAAAACTCCATGACCAGCTATCCATCGACACTGGGGAGGTAACCTCAACAATTATATAATAATCATTTATATTATATTAAACTATTTAAAACTATTATATATATATATATATATATATGTATAGTTTTATTATACATATACATAAATATATTATTATATATATATATATATGTAATGTATCTTAAATTATCCTAATATAGAAAACAAGCAACATGATTGTTTGTTAAATCAGGGGAAACCTCAAATCTGACCACAGTTTTCCTCCATGTTTTCTGGTGATTATCCAACTTGCTGACCGAGGTGGCAGCAGCCTTCTCCCACGATGATCTTGAGGCAATCCTTTGTTTTACCGGGGATACCGGGGTTCCAATGGTGATTTACCCTCTGGTAAACATACAAAAAACTATGGAAAATCACAATGTTTCATGGGAAAATCCACTATAAATGGCCATGTTCAATAGCTATCATTATGTTAGTTTACCAGAGGGTAACATGATTTACCCATACCCAGATGCTCCATGGTGCTGGCATATTTACCTACATATACCCTAAAAATTGCCCAGTTTTGTAGGTAAATATTCCAGCAGCATGGAGCATTTGGGATATGTCACCGGGAAAGATGGGGAAGTTACAGTAAACAGGAAAGATGGGGAAGTTACAGTAAACCATTACTTTGTAAACAGTCTATATAGTCAGCATCTGGGTTCACTTAACCAGCCGATTCAACGACCAGTGTTTTTTCGCACTTTCCCCAGATCTTAGATCCCTGCCTGAGACTTGATGTGAGGGCCAGAACTAAATCCCCAGAAAAAGTTGTTTTTTTCCCGGCTTTGTGTCTCCTCCCATAGAAAATCCATCTTTGCTACGGTGTTCCGAACTGTTCTTTTGCTGGTGCTTGTTTCTGGTCTTCGATGCCACTGACATGGCAGACCTCGTGGTCGGATGCAGCCGGGGCGTTCTGCATCTTGAGCGATGACGCAGCTGCAACAAGCGAGCAGGCAACGACGATCAAAGCTGGCCTCCGGCAGATATCGGCAGCGCTGCTTCGATTCTACCAGGGGATTCCTGCTGTGCCCGCAGCAGAGAAGGCTGCAGTGCCTGCAGCAGAGAAGGCTGCAGTGGAGGCGAACGTGAAGGTGACTGCAAACTACCTGCTCTCCATTCAAGGGGCAGTCTGGTTCATGACCTACACGTCGGGCGCAGGGGGGTTTTTGACGCTTGATTTTGGTGGTGACTGCGTTTCCACTCCAAAACCTCATGTTCAACCAAATATTCGATAGCTAAACCTAGCTTAACCCAGTAGTTTACATGAATCAAACCTAATATGGTTGGATGGTTTAACCCCCTAAAAGCATCTAAAAGCCATATAAAACTTGGTGTTGGGACGCATCCAACCCCCAAATGGCGTCGCTTTTTGGTAGGTGGAACTGCAGACGATGCGCCGGGAGGAAACGGCCAAGCGAAACCAAGCGGCCAAAGAGGTGGAGATTTTTTTTCTGGGTGGCTCACTTTTTAAGCATCAATAATCAACAAGACTGGGGATGCCATTAATATGGGTTTGTCTGAAAATAGGGTATATTCCCAATTATAGCCATTTAATAGGGATAATGATCATTAACCATTGGGTTTAGGGGTACACTATTTTCAGACACACCCATATCAATACTCAAAAAGAATGGGGATTTGAGTTTCAAATATGTTATTTTTTGGGGGCAGACCAACAGAATCAATGATACTTTTTTTTAAATCTTTTTTTACCATCAATAATTTAATAATCAAAGAAACTTGTCACCATCAAATTTATGAAGATTTCTCAAGCATCAATATTCAACAAAACTTAACTTGAGATACTTATTCACCATCAGTCATTCATATACAATCAAGAGAAGTCGGCATGTAACCAGAAACAATGGTTATCTTAATGTCAAATATTTGGGGTTACAACCAGAAGTTTGGAGTGCGATGGGTCTGGGGTGCGGGATCCAGGCATCGTTTTTTGTGGGTAACAACCATGTGAAATACTCCAGTAACTGCAGTATGTAAAATAGACCCAGCGTTCCCCCAGCCATAATATAGTATTATGCAATAATATGTATAGTATATATAATTATATATATATATGTATATAATATTGGGTTTGAGCAACGTAGCAACTGGGATGGCTCTGATATCACTGGTGGTTTCAATGTGGGACCATCCCGTACGGCCCTCGAATCGAGATCTAAGCTGTTTGAAAAAACGAAATGCTAACAATGGGTACAGGATGGGGCCCCCAAGATAGCTAAGTTGGTTTATAAGTGGCTTAACAATGGTTTATGGTAGATATAACTACAGTTAATGGGGATTATAATGGTTTATAAACCAATTTATAAGTGGGGGGCCCCATCCTGTATGTATAATGGGAATATGTTATACATACATTAATATATCTAGAAGTTCAAGAATCCGTGAAGATCCATGAAGCTAGAGGAATAGCTGGGCTGAAACACCAAAAAAACTACTTGGATGCTGGACTTGGTGCAGTTCCAACTCAGCGGTTGTCCATTGTTATAGGGGCCCCAGCCAGTGACGTTCCAGTGAAGCCTAGGTTAAACTATTAGCTGTAGAGAGGACCTAACTGGACATGCTCTTTGCACGTGATGATGGCGAGGCGGTTTCTTTGAATCCATATCTCCAAATGTTTTGATTTCAGGTTGCATTCCATGGTAAGAAGCCACATTTGCAGATCAAGTTCCTTGGGTTTCCCTGTAGCTTTTCCAAAGATGTGAACGTGTGTATCCCATCCCAGTCTATTGGTTTGTCAGTATGTGTTTCCTATTCTCAGTTATCCGAATCCCTGTGAACATCTAAAGCCAGGGGGTATAATCTACCATGACCAGAATCAACAAGCTGATTCTCTGTTTATCTCCTTACAGCATGACAATCTGTTAAACCAGGTGGGATATTATCTACCACAACTACCATGCAACTTTTTGATGTCAGGAGAAGGAGAGGCAAAGGGGCAAGATCGAGTTTCAGTGTCCTGGCAGCAGCTGGTTTGGTTAAACACCCCCATTCTATGGTTCCAAAATGTTCCAAATCTGTGTAGATCCGCTACTAAACTATGGTTTTATAGGGATGTGGGATGTGTCATATTTAAGGGATAACGTTGATAAGGATATAAGTCCTTACTAAATTGCTACACAATAGGGATGATAATTCGACAACAAAAAGGACAGTCAGGTCACATAGGGACGATGAGGTTTACGGCACTGGATGGTGTCCATGCCCTTTGTCGGATGATGATTCCTAGTTGATGAGTTTTTGCTCAGTTATCCCTCATTTTCAAGTCGGTTATAGTTGTTACTTCTGATGGTTACATTCCCAGGTTTCTCCCAAGCCATTCCCCTTGTATTTGTGGTGTTTGGAGCAACCCTGATATAATAGTGTTTGATAGTTGCCATAGTTCAGCACATTTGACTCAAGTAATCATAGTTAGGCCATAGTTCGTCAATGATCATTATCCCGTGGTCCCGTATTATCCTTATTATTTGATCAATAATCAACACCTATTTGGTCAATCGGACATACTCATATTACCCCCAGTGGTTTCAATGCCACTAATTACCATACTATCCCCAATGTTTTCAATGGAGTGATAAAATGCCGAAATCAATCCCATAGTCATGTTCTCAGTACCACAATGGTTTCAATTGAATTAATATTAGTTACTTGATCAGTCAACAATCATCATCCCATATTCTCCTAAATTTATACTAGAATATATTATTATATGATCATATTACCCTTACCTGAATGGTTTCAAAGATACAATGTGGTGCCCCCCTAGTTGTAAGTTGGTTTATAACCCCCTTTAAAAAAAAACTAGTTAGATATATGATGATCTGATCTGATATATGTATCATAAGCCCTAGTTAATATGGTTGAAACAATGTCATACACTACCCATGACTGGGAATGGTAAGTTTATACCACCTATTTATGGTGATTTGGGCGAATGTTTATGGCATTGTTTTAGCCACATAGCTATTGAACATGGCAATAGAAATAGTTGTTTTACCCATGAAACATGGTGATGTTCCATAGTTATCTTACTTTACTCACAATATTATTTTACAAGTCAATGAAGAATATCATATTATTATTGTCCTCACAATATTTAATGATGGTCATTACTCACAATAGCTACTTTTCCAATAATGCTAACCATGCCACCTATAAAGATGCTGATGACTGGGGATGGTTTATTATTGTTAACTATTTCATGATGGTCATTACTCACAATAGCTTTTCCATTTTACAATATCCGGTTGTTGGTTTGGATCATTTTTTATTTTTTCCATATATATATATATATATATATTGGAATTATCATCCCAACTGACTTTCATATTTTTCAGAGGGGTAGGTATACCACCAACCAGTAATGGATGATTAATCAAGGATAATTGTTTGATGAATAATGATGGATAATTATTGGATTATTATAATGGATCATTATTATCATTAATATAGATATTATAGATATACATAATCATACAATTATACATATATACATATACGTCTAGTACTATACACTATTATAGATATATTACTATTACGTATGTATATATATACATATTTACAATAATATATTACTATAATATATGTCATGTATAATTATATGTATCTATTACTATATATTATAGATATATAGCTATTACAATCTTGTTTTTCCTGGCGATGATTGGAGCCATGACCCAAGTGGCGTTACCCGTTACTGCACCCCCCGTCTTGACGCGCCAGGATCAAAGGCCCCAACGATCCGGTGGCCCGTGTCCTGAAGCTGAAGGTGAAACGTGGCCCTGCCGGTGGGGGACTTTAAAAGGTGGGTAAACATGTTGGATAGCATGGAGATAGCATGTGAAAAACGTGGCTTATACCAGGTTAATCAATGTTAATCATTGGTTCTAGCATGGTTTTACTGGTTATACATGGTTATACCATAATGTACAAGTTGGTTTGTAAAGCCCATGGTGTCTCTAGTTGTATTCTCCATCAACTATGGTGAACCAAGTCATTTGCAGCAACTTAGCTAACACAAATTGCAGTAGCTATATCAACTACAGTATAAATCCTTTTTGTTGTTGATTACTGTACATTCCCATTCTTATTTGGTCAGAAAAACAAAAAAAAAACGGCAATGAAGTTATGATTGGTTTCTTGATGAAGCGATATTAAACCTATACTGGTTGGTGGTTTCAAACATTTTTCCCGAGAGCGTCTGAGCGCAGGGTTCTTCCAATAGTGGGGGTCTGTAAAACATCTTCTCATCTTCACATCTCATCTTCACATCTCATCTTCACATCCTCTCATCTTCACATCTCAT
>Ga0126342_10003930_pt1 | contig 24963 bp, 22 predicted proteins | sample Cyp1metagenome_FD_92528 | JGI IMG/M metagenome (GOLD analysis project Ga0126342, IMG submission 92528) | Coral microbial communities from Lord Howe Island, Old Settlement Bay, Australia - Cyphastrea 1 metagenome | ecosystem: Host-associated > Invertebrates > Cnidaria > Coral ...
AGTTCACAACAATATACATAGGAAAAAGGTCGAAAGCCTCAGAATTTAGTTTGCTTCCTTGCCGATTCTTCCGGGGTCGGCGGCAGGGGCGGCAGCCCTTAAATAAACCCATGAAAGGCACATTCTTCTCCGCCCTTCTCTGACAACTTTTCCCGATGGTACGATGCGCAACTCTCCTTGGGCCCGTCTCACATGCTCGTCCACTTCACAAAGGATACTGTTGCTGCCATCGAACATGTCCAGTTCCCATTTCTTGCGAGCCGGCATTTCTCAAAACCTCTCTTCCAAATACGGTGTTCAATCCACAAACCTGTGGATGAACTTCTAATCCAAGCAGAACCCCGCGTCTTCCAGCCAGGAAGATTGGATTGATGGTTAGGAACCATATGGAACCGGCCTCTGATTCTTTCCAAACTGGGAAACCATCGCTAACCCATAACCCATATACGTACACGTATGTACGTATATAATATCAAATAATATAATATATATATATATATATGTACACAATATATATATATACACATACATATGCACTTCTGATTGTCACAACTCAGATTAACCACTAACCCAGATACTGACAATCAGTATCATCAGTATCTGTATTTAATGTCAGCACCGAATAAATAAAAAATGACTTGACTATGAACGGGGGGGGAACCCCAAAAAAAGTGAGAATGATAACATGTACCATTCAAACATATTCAAATTGGTACCCCCATATTGATAGACTGGAGGTGTTGTCAAATCATGCGTTAAAAATCATTTACCCAAATGCATGAACCTTCATTGTGCTTGAAGTTGCTCATCAAGTCACACCAACAGACATCAACCACTAACGTCCATTGTCTATATGGGCAAACGACCGTGCCGGCGCGTAGCTGTACTCCCCTCCCCGTTCTTGGTTGTCTATGTATATATATATATGCAAACATCATGGCAATTTCATGGAATGTCTGGACAAACATCGCAAACTCACAATACATATATATATATACATACATCATTATATGTCCCATCATATCCTCATCAGAACCTCATGATATCCCCATCGTTTTTTCATCATATCCCCATTTTTGTCGATCATTCTCCCATAGAGTCCCACCCCCACCCCGGTAATTTCTTCCCCCTCACCTTGACCACTGCTTCTTGTCCATTGGCTGCAGCCAAATGAAGGGCCTCTGAACGAGATGTATTCTTTGAAAAGGGGTAAAATGCAGGGATTGGAAGTCCATCATGTGCTTTATAAAGTGGATGGGTGTGTCTGAACATACCAGTGGACCCCGAAATAGCCACTTCAACAGTGACAATAATGATGAACATCCATTGGAACTGGGGTCCCTATGAAATCCATCATGTGATTCATTGAGTCACATATTACCCAAATAACCCACATATAATCAATGGACAATGCATTGTATGTATAAATGGGAACTTTTTTTATATACAGCGGGTGTGCTCCATAGCTACACCACCCCTCAATCAACAGCCTTGGATGGGACTTTCGCAAACAGAAACTCTCATAGGATGATCCATCAACAAACATGGGCTTCAAATATGTTGGATAGAAAAGAAGAAAACGAGGATATAACTCACAAAGAAGAACATCAACAACAACTATACAACAACTAACATCCTGAATGATGCAGTTGGGAACTCTAATACTGTTTTGTTCCCCATGTATATTAAAGAACATATGGATGAACATATACAAATACAGGTTATTATATATGGCATATGCTGTATATATATATATTACCTGGGTAAAATATCATAATATTTAATTGATCTGAGATAACGCTGTTTTGGAAAAGTTACTCTTCCTAACTATCATTCCAGTGACGTCACAGTGAGGTCATTATAAAGATCATCCAGATATATGGTGAAGAAAAGTGGTCAAATTGATGGAAATAACGTTCTGAGGTGGCAATGTGAATTCGGGCAAGGCCAGGGGGGAAAAAAACATGTTCTGCACTCAGTGCAGAGCAGGAGAAACGGATGTATTCCGCAGCGTGTGTTCCACGACTTCCCAAAAACGGTCCCCCGCTCGGCCCCCCAGGGGCCCCCGACCGTGCTTTGATCCCGCTCCCTCTTTTTGGGCACCGAGAGGTCCTCGGTGTAGAGTAGAGTTGGAACAGAAATGATGTTGTGTCTAAAAAAACAAAGATAGAGTGGATGGAAGAAATCCTGCACCAGTTGATAAATGGTTTATCCCATTTAAAGATGCGTATGTTTGTTAAAAAAATATCAACATTAAAATCATATACAAACATGAGTGTATATTTATCGATATGTAGAGATTCGATAGACAAATAAATCAATAGATGAATGGATGGATGCATGGATGGATGGATGGATGGATGGCAGGATGGATAAATAGACAAATAGATAGACAAAAAGACAGGTAGAGAAAAAGTTGAATGGATCGACGGATGGATGGATCCCCTAAGTAAGGTATTCATTCTCTAAATGTATATGTTTCTCCATCATGGGCCCAGATTAAGTGCATAGGCTTCTTACGAACGCCTACTTGAAACCCATATATAGGATGGACAACCAACAAAAACACATCAGCAACCATTATCAAAACCATCATCATCATCATCATCACCATCATCATCATAATCATCACCATCACCATCACCATCACCATCATCATCATCATCATCCTCCTCCTCACCATCATCGCAAAACTATAGGTTTATATATATAAGATATTATAAGATTAGATTAAAACACTGACAGTAGCACCAAATAATATATATATATATATTTATAATTATATATATATAATCATCAGCCAGCATGCCTATCATTATAACATCACAATGACTTTGGTCATAGCCTTCGCGCCGATTGAACAGCAGTGCAACTCAGAAACGAAGTCACCACAGGCCAAGAGAGCCTGAGGTCTCGGTCCCGAAGATAGGGATCAACCGTGGCTGGGCATTTCCCGGAACAAATGGAGGCTTCAATTCGAACATATGATCGAACTGAATTTCTGAATGGTGGATATTCGGAGATTCGTGGATTTTGTATTTTGGGAGTGGAGTTCTAGTGAAGGGAATATAGTTCACCATTGTTTTTGTCGGGCGTGTACCCTTATGGGGGCTACTACCAAGTATTACCCCATTAATATCAACTGCACCTCTAAGTGCATGGGAGTAAAAAGGGAAATAGTATTCTATTTAGTAGGGAAACAATAGGCTGTTCATATTCTATGTCAATTTACCTCATGCATGGTACATAAGTGCTCCCATCCTTCGATCGTCTTACTGTAAATAATACAGATTCGATATACAAAGCCATGGTTTCTAGACAGATTTCTTCGTAGGGGGGACGGATGAATGTCTAAGACCCTCGAGTACTTTTGCCTGCCTAGAAAATCCATAGGAAAATCACCATTGTTGACACATGTCAATCATCTCATGCATCAATATTCTCCGTTATGCAGATTTCAAAAAACTGGTTGAAATATTGATGCAGCATGATGCAGCCTAGTTTGAAATATTAATGTCCGTGGCTTTTTCTCAATTATCTTTTCAACAGGAGCTTTTCCCCCTTGCGCAGCAAGCCTAGTCTTTTTAAAGCCACCAAGCCACGGGACCATATCTTGATGTTTTCCGGTGCATAAAAAGCGCAGCATTCTGGGGCTTGGTTTGGGTCCATAGCTATCAGCAAGAATTATCAGGAACTTTCCTGGGCAAAAGCCAGCTGTTTTTGAGGGTAGCATGATTGTAACCACTTCTTGCTCTGCAGAAAAAAACAACAAATATTCGGAGCACACACACCGCGTTGATGTTGGATTTGTTTCCTGTTCAGGAAACCCATAGAATTCCCTGTATGTCTTCCAACTTGATCAGTTTTCGGTCCATGTTCACCAGCGGCCCGCCGTGCACCAAGAGACCAAGGCTGCGTTCGGCAGCTCCCGAGTGATGGCAAAATGAAGGCAAGTGCCCTCCTCGAGGTGAGGAAGATCTGGGATGGACCGATTTTTACCCTACCGATTTCCAGCAAACTAACAATGAAAAATCGCCATGTTTAGATGGCCAAATCAGCTATTTCTATGGCAATTTTCAATAGCTATGTTGAATTACCATTGGATCCATTGGGTACTCTTCCTATTGTTTAAATCATGAATAGCCTTCCAGGAAAGCTCATGTTTTGCGCAACAACGACCACTTTTTTGGGACATTCCTGGCAGGCCTAGCCCAGGAACAATCTCAAGGGACCACAGGGCCCTCTTTTAGGAGGCGTTCCGCAACGTTCTTGCAACAACGACGGTTCAAACAATAGTTCTGTGGAAGTAGTGGGCATATGTAGCAACCCCAGAAAAGATAGAAAAGTTGGAAACCTGGGTTAAAAAAAAAAAGGAAAATCAATGAGTATACCATCCTGGAAACACGTTTTTACCTTTTTGGGGTTACTATCCGAAATAATTCCACACCGCGTTCATAACACTGAAGCTAGACGTGAACCTCCCTGAATCCGGCACCTCTACTATAGCTCGCTTAAGCAGTTGCAGGGCATGACACTTCAACGTGATTGTTTCATCCGCAAAAATCTATAAATTTACATAACTTGAGACATAAACCTGGCAATTCCGGCAAGCCATGTTTTATTATTCTGGAATCCATACCTTTCCGATCCCAAAAAGATCAGTATCTGGGAAAATAATCCAAAGATGTTGAGGGATGCAGAGCAGAAGGTGAGACGAACCAACCAGAATATCAGACCCTTACAGTACATACCACCTAGAAGGCACATTTTCATGGCCTAGGAAGTGGGTTTTCCTGCTGAACATGGTGAGAATTCAAGACCCTGAGACGGAAGATTGACTGATCTTTATCCCATCCAACCATCCCACTTTCCACCATACACAGTGATCTATACATGGAACAAGCTGTGGATATATTCACTGAGTGGTAACAAAATGAACAAGTATGTTTTGCATTATTTCGCTGTAACACCTTGTACATAGACGTGCATATACACCGACGAGAAAAACGATGACACCAGGGCCCCAGGGCATTGTTTTGTTTGTACCATACTCCACTGCAGTTGTCCGCGTACCATGTGACATAATTGGACGTACAACTAACTGACTAGGTTCCTAACTATCAATCAAGTCAATCGAATCTACTCCAATCGATGCGTCCATTGATCCGATCGATCTGTTAGCTATAGATCAAACCGAAAGATAGATTTCAGAAAGTAGGGAAACTTAAGGGAATATGATTCAGCAACTAAATATGATCATATATTAGTTTATATTATTTATAATATCTTGGAAACACTGTTCGACACATTCACGGCCAGCCCTGCTGTCTGCCAAGCATCGACCGAGTCAAAGGCGTTCAGCTCCCAGCGTGGCACAGGAGAAACAACGCAGTTCAAGCCTGGCGGAGCTCATGGCTCAACAATGCACCAAAATGGTGGTTTTCTAATCAGAGAACCTGGCTGAAAAATGTTAAAAATGTCATTAGGATTATTTTTATGGATTATACATGTGTGTAAAATCATTGAAAATCATTGAGCATGTGTGTGTGTGTTCAGCATCAAGAAGAGTGTGAAAAAAATCATCTACAATGATATGGTTTCCAGTATATGGATTTGAAAGAACTCTGGAAAAACATGTTATTGTATCAACTTGACAGGACAGGTACAAAGGACTGAACATAACATGGGCAAAACAAATCCAAGTAGTACGGCTGATTAACTACTATCCTCAGAAAGCTGAGAGCGTCGATCTATAACATACCCAGATGCTCCATGTATGGTTACATGTGGGTGATTTTTGGTAAATATTCCATACATGGAGCATCTGGGATAAGCATCATAATATCAGATGCTACTCCCATGGGCAACCACCCACCAGCTCCGATCTTCCGAAGCACCAGGACTCTTGAGGCTTAGTCAATGATTTGCACCTAATGTTTACCGGGAAAAAAAAAACAGCTCATCTGGTAAACCCGACCCAAGAACAACACCCCACTTTTCACATTACAACAACAACAACAACAACAACAGCAACAACAACAACAACAACAACAACAACAACAACAACCACAACCACAACCAACAACAACAACAACAACAACAACAACACCAACAGCACCAGCAACAGCAACAGCAACAGCAACAACAACAACAACAGCAACAGCAACAGCAACAGCAACAAAAGTGCTAAAACGAATCGATGGAATACTTTTAAGGTCGGGTATTGTGTTGTCTTGGTTTAAGACCACAAGTGAAGGACCCAGCCCTTCCCTCCTGCCAAGCGCCTCTGCTAAGTGCCTTGCTCAAGAACCAGGCAACATTTCCTGCGCAGTGGAAACAAAAAACCTACCTGCCATTACAGTAGTTCTAGAATCAATGGGATATCATGGGGAAAGTCCTACATGGATTCTGATAATCCATCTTTTCGGTAGGGTAACCCTCTATATATAAATCTATAATCATAAGCCAACGGGGTTTCGAACACTATGCCATCTGGATGGGAACACAAGGCATTGGAAGGTCAAAGAGGGCCAGAAAAAACTCAGAAATGGATACTGGGGAGGTTTTTAATTTCATGGTCCAATTTGGGCAAAATTAGCGGGTTTATCCAGTTATCCAGTAAAAAAACAAATAGACCCTGTCAGAAAACGGGGTTGGAAAAGTTTCCATTAGTTTCCACTACAAATAGATCATTTTCATGGAAACTATATAATCAGAAACTATATTCCACTACAAATCAGACACAGGCCCTACCCCATGAAAATTATATAGTTCCTACTAGGTGTACCTGAATTTATCGGGTATGGGCCTCTGATTTGACCTGGTGATCCTGGTGTGGGCTCATACTTGGTGCTGTGTGGGGTTATACATATAGGGATATTGGTTAGCTCCAGAAGTTGGAATCGGTACTGTTACATAAGTCTTGTAACTATGGTTAGTTATATGATATAGTTAGATATAGTTGGTGGTTGAGGCCACCTACCCCTCTGAAAAATGATGGAGTTCGTCAGTTGGGATGATGACATTCCCAATAATTACATTGAAAAAAACATGTTCCAAACCATCAACCAGTTATATATATATAACTAACCATAGTTACAAGCCTTACAATGCGTTATAAATATATTATACAATTATATGCACACCAAGAAGCAAACCTCACAAAGAACGGGCCTTCAGGACCCATTTCCGCCAGCTCATCTGCAAATTGTTTCTCGGCCGCCTGCCGCAACTGTGCTCCCGTGCTGTGAGTGTTGAGAGTCGAAATTGAGATGCTCCCATGATGGCATATTTTTTTTTAGCAAGGATGGTATCACACGTAGAAGATCTAAGAGCGACTTTCTTGTAAGAACGATCAAGGTGCTATGTACCCTCTGGTAATTTAACATAACTATGGAAAATCACAATTTTTAATGGGAAAACTCACTATAAATGGCCATTTTCAATAGCTACGTTAAATTACCAGAGGGTAACCCTATTTCTGCGGCATGATCAACCTGGCATTGAAGATATGAGATTGCAAGGCTACAACGCCTGAAACATGATCCCTGTTGAATGCACAAAAGAAACTCACCATTTATTAACCAGGAAAGCAAGTACACTACGTATAATAACCCCGAAAAAGAAAAGAAAGACAAGTACAATTTAGCTATTCTACAACCAAATTCTACAACTGTCTATCCTTTTTGGTAATTTTAACTATATGGTAAGCCTCCATAAGTTGGGATATAACCCCTACAACTAGGTTATATACGGTTACATAACTCAAATATTAGTGGAACAACAAGTGGCCCTGCAGCCCGCAGTCAGCTGTACAACTTTCCCATCCCCATCATCCCCACCTCCCGAATCCGTCGACATACTTCCGACAGCAGCTGCGCGCCCTCGGGGCGCCGCGCGGCCAGCTGAGCCACGCGCTCCTCGTCCGTTCCGTCCGCGGCCGCGGGCGCCGCGGGCGCCGCGGGCGTGGCGGTGGCTTCAACGGTGTCCTTTGTAGGAAACGATGGGAATAGAATAAACATTCAATGGGATATACAAGTGTGATTAAATATATGACCTTGTATGAAAATTGTGGCGATCAAATACAATCAACTATATCAAACAGTTCAAACAATAAGAAATCGAATGACAAACCCTTTGTTAGGCTGTCTGAAAAGAAACAGAAGGAGACCTTTTACATATACAATATATGTATATATATATACATATGTATAATTGTATAATTATAAATCATAATATATATATATATATATTATACGCCAAATGGTTCATATCCCACGCTGTTAGACTATGTTAAACTCATAACTCTGACAGTCAGAACCAGGGAACGTGGGGTACCCTAAAATCCCATGCTTTACCATAATTTCCCTATGAGGATTGCCAAACATTTGGATTATCTCATCGTTTGGACAAAGCAAAACGGACCCTTTCCGCAAAGGGAAATGGGTCCTATAGTAATAGGCTGGATCACTGGGAGGTTTCCTGAAATAGGATACCCCCAAATCATCCATAATTAGATTATTTACATTCATTTACTGGAAAGAACATTGGTTTACCCATGGTTTTGGGGATCCCAAAAAGTGAGTTTACGACACCCCCCCCATTTCAGGGGTAATTCAGATGGACGCACCTTAAGAGCATCGTCTTCGCCGTCAAAGGTCTCTTCTGGAGGTTCCTGCCGGGGATCTGAGAAACATTACTTGAATGGTCCATGGAGTTACTCAACTACTTGGATTGTAATTGGGCATATGGGTGTATACTATAGTATAATTTGTATAATATATATATATATATCATATATATAATATATATATATAATATATATATATATATCATATGTATATATACATATAAATAATCATATCATATATATATAATATATATCATATATATCATATGTATATATAGTGGGTTGTAACCCAGTTACCAAAATAAGTTCGCTGATCCCATGGCCCATCCAAGAAATACAATGGCATCTTGCCTCCGTACAATGAAAATCAACTATAGTGAGCGATAAATTTGGGGTGCAATAAAAAGTCTTAATCATTCTTAATCTATGTTAATTGAGCGAAGTTCTTGTGCACATTCATTGGCATGGGCTCAGTGCCTGAAACACAGGGAAACAAATAGTTTCCACAACTAACTGACTTTTTGCAAAGATGGACATGAGTTCGTTGTTGATGGTATCAACTTGATCACTAGTGATGGCAAGGAACCACTTGTGATAAGCAGGCCGCTTGGACTGTGGGCATGGAAATGGAGATCCAGTCGATCCGCAGCCAGAGAACTATGAATCAGATCGGAAAATCACCAACAAAATGTAGGTCACATGCCGTTCAGTCCCCTAGCCGGAGGAAAAAAACAACGTGTCAAACGAGAGCACAACATGCAGATTTGTTGTTGGGCACTGACTTCATTTCCTCTCATTTCACCATAAAAATGACATTCGTTTCAGGGACATTTTAGGGGACTTCATGGTGCTTACCAATATTGCCATCAAATCAAAGGTGAATTTTCGTTTCAAACTTACCAACATACTAATGAACATGTTCCAATCATACCGGCTTCTGTTCCTACATGTTTTGTTCCCTGTGAACCCCCATCCTGGAAGGAGATGATTGACACATATTTCATCAGGATACATTTCAAATCGTATACCCTCAAATAAATTGAACATGACTATTGAAAATTGCCATTTAGTTCGTTGATTTACCTATTGGACATCGTCAATTTTCCATATAACTATTGAACATGACCATATTATAGCTATGGAAAACATGGCCGTAGAAATAGTTGATTCACCTACTATCTCGTCGATTTACCAATTGATAGTTGTTTCTTTTTCATAATTGTCACCATGTTAGTATATAGGTAAACCAACAATAAACAACCCAGGTTAAAGGTAAACCCGCTATAAATCACCCATGTTAATAGTTAAACCAAGTATTATGAATCACCCATGTTCATCCATTTTCCATTGCAAACTGTAAACGTTGACCAAACGACAGACGTTGACCACCGGCACCTCCCATCCATCCGCCGCATGCGCCAGCAAGGCTGAGGCCGCCAGATCGTCTGCCTACCGAAAAACCAGTGAATGTGTGAGGAATTTACATAGTTAGTAACTTGGCTAGTGATTCATGAGTGATAATTTGTAATTTTTAGTAGTTTACTATAGTGATAGTTGATACTGTACCTTTTAGTGGTGCTTGCCTAGTGATAGCTGGTAAATTTTAATCATTTCCTAGTGATACTGTGGATGAAAGAAATCCTGCACCAGTTCATGGACGGATGGTTTATCCCATGATTTACAGGGCTTCAGCCATCTAAGATGGTGCAGGATTCCATCCACAGTAGTTAGCCGAAGGAAGTTTAGAAGTCAAACTTCCGACAATATGGACAGATGGAAAAGCAGAGGTGGGAAGAGTCAGAGAAGAGAAGAGCAGAAGAGAGAAGATCAGCGAAGAGAAAGAGTCAGAAGAAAGAAGATGCAGGTGCGCGAAAAGGTAGGAAAGTCGCGAAACACTGTGTTTTTCCAATGATTTGTGGCTCCGGAGGACAGAAAAGTAGGCTCGCTAAAGCGGCGGGTGCGGAGCCATCTGGCCAGATGAGAGACTTCCGCCACCGCCTTGTGCGGTACTACTGGTAATTTACTAGTGATTAACAGTGATTAACAGGAATTGCATGTATAGATATGGATAGTTACTATTCAATAGTCCATTGAAATCCCACTGCATTTCTCCAATGAAAACACATGGATTTACGTATAGGATTGATGCTTGATAGGTGGAATACTAAGCACCAAAAATCAGTGGGGACTTGAATCCAAGGTCTTGGCGACCCGTTATGGGAGAGCTATGCTCCGCTCGGATGATGCACCAAAGTTAGTCAAGGGCTTGTAGAGCTATATAAATATGTTGTCAACTGTATATCAATAAATTCCAGTGGCCAGAAGTTAGAACCCGCTTGCCAATGTGTTGACTTTATAAGTAATAATAATAATGATAATAATAATAATAATCATAATAATAATAATAATAATATATATATACATATTTAAAAATATGTATATATATCATTATATATATATATCAATCTTCTTCCACGTGTTTTTGTTCATCGATGCCCAGGTTCAGGGACCCTTATACGTAGCTCTATCCCACTCCAGGCCGATGACCAGGCCGACCCGGCCTGCGTCTCTGACATCAAGCTGGATGAACAAAGACAAGCAGGTGGACCCTCATAGGTTTGATTATCTATGGTTAATGGGATTATCTACAACTAATGGGTTATATATCGTTAAGACGTTATCTCATAGGTTTGTTTGACCTTTACAGTAGTTCAATGCCTTTCATTTCCAAATGAATCTGCTGGCACTCTTAGCGGCGTAAAGTGGAAATGTGCTATTCATTGGCTCCAACGCAAGCCCTTCCCATGATGCAATTTGCTGCGCATGTCGAAGCACCACGATTTGAGAGCTGTGCTGAGTAAATGACACGACCAGCAACTTGAACCCATTCATGCACAGAGTATTCAAATGAAAACTCAGCTTAACCTATTAATCCAAGCAACCAGCAACACCGCCCCTCTTGGGGATTTCTCTTTTCGGACACATACAATCCGACATATAGATCTGTATATAAATATAATATAATATATTACAATAATATATTATAATAATATATAATCTATTTATATATATATGTATGTATATATACATATATCTATAATATATATATATATATAACTAGTGTATATCTGCATGCCATGGAACCAAACAAAGCGCTTTTTTCCCTCGTCGCTATTGGTCAAGTCCTTTGGGGGGGCTGGGAGCGGTCGACGCTGGAAGGCCATGTCTATTCCAATGCCATTTTTCCAGCTTGATGATCTATGGTTGATGGGATTATCTATAGTTAATGGGTGATATATATCTATAGTATTCTATAGTTAATGATTCCAGGGTTTAAATGGGTTTAACAGAAAAACACCCACAGATTAAATGATTAAAAGCTTTGAATCTTCCATGGTTGTTCCGTGATCCACCAGCTTTTGAGTACCGGATCCACCACACTGCACCTTGGGAAAGCTGTTCTCTTGGAAGCGCCGTGGTCTCAAGGCCTCTGGAACGTGGTTTCCACTTACGAACAGCTTGGTTGATATCTTGGATTCAATGGATTGGTTTAAGGGAAAATGTACAGGAAAGGGTAGATTTTCCCATGAAATATGGGGCTTTCCTGTAAATGTTCCCTTAGACCAATCCATCGATGGATATCCTTCACTGACACCAAAACACTACAAATCGCTATGGATCCAAGTACCTTCTGAGGGAGTTCCAAGGGAAAAAACATGGATATGTCAACATGAGATAAGGGTTTCTATGAAAACCAAAGGAACATCACTCGAAATTGGATGGTTTCCATCCGACCAGATCAAGAACTTGGGGTACGCGGAAAAAACCCTATTTTCCGACCCATGAAGAAATGTCACCCGGTAGTGCTCGGTACCTCCAAAGAAAGGGAGACACACCCAATAAAAGAATGTTCACAAAACACATCTTGGTCCAGTTTATGATGTATACTGTTTATGTCCCAAATTAAAAACTTGGCCCAGTGTGTGGAAAATGTTAAAATGGTCCCAAGTCAAATAAAACTTGGCCCAGTTCAGTATATATGTCAGGTTTTTCCAGGTTTGTTTGATTTACTTGGGGACATTAGCAACCGCCTTTAACAAGTCGAGAATTATGGCTGTCAGTCAACGCCCTGTTACCTGATTTCACGTACCAAACATGAACAGCACAGGCTATCTTGGGTTCATCTACACATTTGTTATCATTTGTTTGACCCATAACCCACATAGGTCTGGCCAAAAACAAGGTGTATCCCAATTTATAGCCATTCAACAATGGGAAAATTAGACTTCTAATAATCTGTTGGAATGCGTTATCTATTTTCCGACCTGCTATGGCGATTAGGATCCCATCCGAAACTATGAGTTCTTACTGTCACCTGATTGGTGGTTCCTAACTGGAGAAGTGGAAACCATCTCCATCCTAGGATTGGTTTCATCTCTCTTTATAGTTTTATCATTCACATCTACCCTCCGGTAATCAAACGTGGCAATGAAAAGTGCGCAATTTATCAAACATATGTGGTGTTCCCAGCTATAAACCTCCATTTGATTGCCGGAGGGTAGCTGAATTGTGTAATTCTGGCTCGCATCCCATTGTTCCCATATTTCCTGTTGTTCATGGTTCAATTTTCACAACTGTTTTTTTGGATTGCATCAATCATAGGGGCCAGCTTAGAGAATAAAACCATCAGAACCCCTCTCCGTGTATGGGATATGCTACAAGAAAGTTGATTTGCGTGGCCAGTGCTCTGCGAGGTGGCCTCACTGGCTCATTTGGCGCCTGGCTACGCTATCTAGTTCCCTCTATCTACCGATGGGTATACAAAGAGCGTGGTTCTGAAGCTTTCCACCAGTTCTCCTGTTCTCTCCAATCTTTCTCCTCTTCCGTTCAGTTCTGACCGTGAGGCCTTCTCCAAACTCCGTCGGTCCGAGATGAGGGAATTCTTGTTGTTCCAATTGCATCTCCCAGTTTGGGTCTCCTCCCCATACTTGTTGGCATACGCTATGCCTAAATCCACCTATTCATTGCTCACATTCCACACTTTTGCTGCTCAATTTCCTATGATTGGTCCTTACATCCTCATTTTCACTGGTTATATCTAATTTTTACATATGTTTGCACGTTAAATTCTAGATTTTAATCCCATTCCCCCATTCATACCAAGCACCCCCCTAAACCAGGGTGTTTAATATATGGGGCGATGTGATTAGTTAGATTTATCATATCCTAATATCATAATACGTCCATGTGATTTAAAGTATAAATTATGTTCCCTATATTATCCCGTTGTAAAGACTACAAATAGAGGGTGGAATTATCAATTCCTATCCATCATTCTGGAATCCCACTATACTTGATGGTTGATTACATATTATAATAGTTAATTATTACTATATAACCCATCAATATCCATCAATATTCACATCCATACATATAAAATAACCATAACCCTCAAGGCATGGGATTACTGACCCGCCTCCAAAGCCAGGCTTACATCGTACTGCCCGGGGCCGGGCGCATCGCTGCCGCTGACCAAAGCACCTCGCCAGGACAAGCGCAATGGAGCTGGCTCTACAGGAAACCTCTAAAAAATGGCGAAACATGCAGGAACATACCATGAATCAATGGGAATTCAATGATGAGAATAGCGGCAAATTTAGCTTTTGCTAGGATTTCCATAAAGACTTGAACCATTCAACAGAATTGAAGAATATTTAACCGATGAATGATGGATTTGGCTGTGTCTCAAAAGAGAAAGCGGCATACCCACCAGGATAATTCATTGTGGATATGTCGTTGACCCACAAGCTGCCCAGGCTCGAAACACCACCCTTCGCCCATCCGGTCCCCCGAAGAAAGCAGCCTCGGTTGGAGCTTGGAATGCTCCACCTTGGAAAGTGATTTGATACTCACCAAATCCCTAGTTTTTTTGTTGTTTACCATGTGCATACAGAACCATACTTATATGTATATTAATAATCATCCGATAGATAGAATATAATCATCCGATAGACAGAATATGTCGTATTTCAAAGATGTTCCATGATGTTCCGAATTTTGTGCGTTGTGTTGTTCTTTTTGAACATGCCATATTCTACCTAATCCAGGATGACTATATACACATAGATAATCCCAGACATATGGCTTGAAATCATCAACCATTGTTCAGTGAAACCCAGAAGATTGAACTGCCGGAAATATTGGATCCATATCACATCACATCCCATCCCTTAATATATGTATTCATTTGTTTCTAGATATATTCCCTGATATGTATTATGTATGTATATATATATATATATGTATATCTAGTAACCTGAAAATATATAGAGAACAATAGATTGTCACGATTTTAGTAGGATCCTACTTTTCTAATAGTTTTGATTGTGTTACTATGTAAATATATATATATACACGATAAAAAAAAAACACATATGGACATGGCGAAGTAATGGAAAGGACCATCCATGATGATCAACTGACTCTCCACAAGACCACTGGGATTATGGGAGATTATAGGGATATCATAGGAATATATTGGGAACTTAATGGTACAGAATGGTATGTATATAATAGTGTATATATACATATATACATATATATATATATTGTATATATAACATATCTTTATGTATATATGTATACATGCGTATATATATATATATATATATATATATAAGTGTATGTGTATATATATGTATATATATATACATAAGTGTATGTGTATATATATATATATATATATAGCAACCCAACAAAAACTAGAACCGTGTTTCCAGGGTGTTTGTAGATGATACAGTATTTACTTCGTATGTTCAGGTTTCTGACTGCTTTTGTATCTATTTTGGGGTTGCTATCTAATGATATAAAGTGAACAATCTGATGTTAGATTTGACTGAACATATGGTACTCCCGAATCTGATGGGTAATCATCAAACCATTGTACCTATTAACATGAGAAAAATGGTAGTGGCATAAAATTGCCGTTTATGGGTATACCCAATGTTCACACAAACCCATGTGTGATTCTGGCCCAACATGATTGGTTGACTGCCCAAATTGAATGATCTTGTACTATCTGCAAATGGCCAGCCATTTGTAATCCCTAAACAATTCCCTCTTTTGGAGCCAGACCCCTACCCACAGGCTATATTGGCTCCGGTCCAGCTGCTCGGCATCTCCAAAATGTGAGGTGTTAGGCGGCTTGGGTTTGTCTGAAGAATCGGGTCTAAAATCCTCTAAATCCAATGAATTGGTTACCCTCTGGTAAACGTTTAAACTAACTATGGAACATCACCATGTTTCATGGGCAAAAATCATGAAAGAAATGGTGATTTTCCATATTTATTTTAGTAAATCCATTGGTTACCCTCTGGTAAACTAACATAGCTATTGAAAATGGCCATTTATAGTGGATTTACCCATTAAACATTGTGATTTTCCATAGTTATGTTAGTAAATCCATTGGTTACCCTCTGGTAAACTAACATAGCTATTGAAAATGGCCATTTATAGTGGATTTACCCATTAAACATGGTGATTTTCCATAGTTCTGTTAGTAAATCCATTGGTTAATCATCAGTTTTTGCTCAAGCGAAATCCTGAGCCCTCGGGCTTTGGTGCGTTTGGACATGACGCCAGCAAGCCTAAAGGGCCTGGCTTGCGGCGCCTTGCGGCGCCTTTTTTTTTGGGGGCCCCCAAAATGGTTGCCCAAAAGGATCAAAAAGGAGCCATTGTATGGTACAGTACTTCAATTGACCAAATATTTGGCTGAATCATCTCTGGATGTACCCTGGGGTAATCAAACATGGCAATGGAACATATATGTACAACTGAGTTTCCCAGTGAAAATTGAAACCTCCATTTATACGATGGTGGGTATTGATTTCTTGGATAGTTATCTTTATCGATATTCCTTGTGCCCATATTCCATAAAAAATCCCCCAAATATCTGGAAGCCCCATTTATCTGGAAGCCCCAAATAGTCCTTGTTTGATTTGGAAGCCCCATTTGGAACTGGATTTGTCTCGAAATAACAGGGGCCCCCATTGGGCAAGGACGGATGGACGGATCGGGGGAGATTGGCGACTTTTCGGCTAGGCGTCAAGAGGTGAAGTCAACCAAATTCCAACCCTTGTGGCTATCATAGATTGGAACTCAATAATGTCCTTTTGGTAGAGGGGCCGGTTTGGTATACCATCTATCATCATAGAAACCTGTTGTTTTTTAGGGGTAAACCTTCAAATCCATCTTTTTTCATCAACCAACGAAAGGGAAAAGGACATCTATGATTGGAACACCTCTGACAGATAGATATTGAATAGGATGTAATTCCAGCCTTCGGATCAATCTCCAGGTAAAAAGTGATCTCCCCCAGTCAGATCAGTTAGTTGGTTTAAGACCCATGAACTACAGATACATATCTGCAATCAACCATGCTAGTTGCCTCTGGTCCTCAAATATGGCTAGCTGGAAAGCCTGTCTAAATGAAGGTTTATAGCTGGGAAAATCATCGAACTGAATGGTGGATTGTCCACCAAGTCATGTTTGATTACCAAAGGGTAATCAAAAGTGTTTATATCAGTTATATATATATATATGAGTGTCATACTAGTAATCTAGTTTAGTTTCAACTTTTTAGTTATAAACCAATGAGTATAGATAAACGCATATAATTCATATAAATATGATCAATTAGTTTGCACCATATTAGTTGTAAACCAGCTTGAGCGAACAAACGGGCGCATCACCGCCTTCCCGCATCGATGATGCGCCTGGAGCAGGGTCTGCTGAATAATATGCGTCGATAGGCAATCGGAATCGCATATATTGAACCCATCGTTTTGGGCTTAGGCTTAAACAATATTGGCTTCATGATTTTGAAAATCAGAATATCATGTTTATCTGACTGTCTGTTGTTGCATAAATAAGATATTCAACAAAAAACAACTGGTATATCTATTGTAATATACACAGAGAAAAAACAACAACATATGATAAGTGAATTCCTCTGAAATTGGCAAATGCAACCACAATAAAACACATCAATTGATTGCCATAGGATTCATGGTGCTGCTATATATGGTAACATAGATCCCATCAATATACCCCAGTCATGATAGCATATATACCAGCACCATGGATCCTATGGGATTGCTATCTCAAGCAACAAAAATGATTATCTAATGGACGGGTGCCCCCGGTGCCGCTGGCCTTGCTCGCAAAGCTGCTGCGGACGCGAGTTTCTCGCCGTGGACGTTGTTTCTTCAAAAAGCCATGGGGGACCCGAAACTACCAAGACCCAACGATATCCCAAATCCCAAGATGATCTGGATATTTTTGTGATTGTACATGAGTCTAGTTCAATTTTAATGGAACAAATCATGATGTGATATGTGTTTATTGCAATTTTCATGGGAAAACTGTTTATGTTATATGAATTTATATGATCTTATTGCAACTTTCATGGGAAACAAACGATGACAGCTCAATGGATTTGGGGGCACCATGGGGTAGCCAACTTTGATTCAGATATGATCACCCTCCGTGAGCAAAAAGAAAAACTGCAGCATATCTCAAAACAAAACATGTGAACTATGTATAACTTGTGTATAGGAGTTGGAGAGGTGTTTATTCTATGATTCTACATAGATACACACTATATATCTATATATATATGGCATGTATATATACAATATATATATATATATGTATAATAATATATATATAGTGTATATATGGCATGTATATATATATATATATTGCACATATATGTATATATAATATTTATATAGTATATACATCACGTAATGTTTACAGTCAATATTTTTCAGGTCGTATATTGTGACCATCAATGGATCAGGACGTCGGATTTCAACCTCATGGATCAGCCTTGTTGGATCATGACCAATTAACTTGGCACCCACATGGATCATGACGTCAAGATATGATTCATATATCATGCATATATAATATGTAATTACATAAATACGTATGTATAATTCTTGATATATAAAATTTTATGAAATGTATAAGTATCTATAAATATAGTATGTTCCTACTCATACAATGTATTGAATCGTTACTTGCCGGCCCATAATTTATTCTTTTACCCAGAGTTTCTGCACCTGGAATACCCCCAAGTTGAACGGATTATCATCATGTCTCATCAACATTCAGGAATTTGTTTGGGATGTACACCACACGGATTATTATTGTTGTGGCGTGTTTTCACTTGAACCTAAACCTTCACAAATGAAGCTAAATCCTGGCGCGAGTTGTAGTCCTACGATGTCTTTTATGTCCGGCACTTCTCAGGGTTTTTCATCAGGGTTGTCTGAAAATTGGGGAATACAACCAATACATGACTGATAGATTATCTATGATCTATTCCCCAATACCGAATCATAAATGACCACTGTCAATAGGGGAAGATGATGATCCGTGGAGTTTTGGGGGCTTCACCATTTTTCACCCAAATCACCCAAGGCACAGCTCGATTTTGAGTCACAGGTGCCAGCGCGAACTTCTTTGGCTGCACTGGCCAGGTTTTTCGCTGCTTCTTTGTGCAGCGAATCGAATCTACGACAGTTGAGCAGTTGAGTCTGTCCCACTTCTTGCTTAGTTGGGTGAAATTCCCACGGCTTTGCGTTTTGGATTCTTTGTGATCTTGGGACATCCCAAACAGCTCGTGAGCCTTGGAAGGTGACTGGTCAGAAAGTCTCTGTGACTGGATGACAATAACATGGAAAAATCAGGTGAGCTCAGCTCAACGTGGTTTCCCTTCTAGTCATCTCCGATTTTTGGGTTCAGGTTTTCCAAATCTCACAGCATGCACTGCCCCATCTTCAACGAGTGAAACAGCTCCAGCTGCTTCGCTGCTTGCACCATGTCATGCCCATTTCATGTTCAGAGCAAAATTATGCATCAGTAGTATCCCCCCAAAAAAATGTAGACTCGTAGACCATTCATCAAAACTTATTATTGGTAAATGGCAGTGTGTCAAAACATGTCAAAACCTTGTACCCCTGTAGTTCACATCAAAATAGCTGGGATTTATGGATGTTCATTCCCCTAAAAATGGTATTAATAGGTATTGATCCATACCCATGTTGATATCATATTATGCTATATATGGTAACATTTACCATCAATATACCCCCAATGTTAGCATATATACCATACATGGATCCTATGGGTATATGATGGTAACAGAACAATCATCGAAACAAACTCCGTTCACACAGCATTTCGGCTCCCCGCACCGGGCGCATCAGGTCTCCAATGTGCGGGCGGTGCGTTCGCCCAGCTCCGGCTTCATGCCTTAAGGCGGGTGGATGGTAAGATGCCATTGGGTGGCGAAATGATAGGGAGATGGTTGGAAAATCTCTGATTCATGCAGGGTTTAATGGGAGAATTATCTATAGGCGATTTTCCAGCAAACCATGTGCTTCATTACAAAAGGCTATCTGTTACATGGAATATGAGCCCCCTGGTCATCCCATCATCATGAATGGGATTCCCTTTACATATATGCATTAAATCAATTATTTGTGTATATATACTACTATCAAATTATCAAGTGGTTGGGACCTTGGAGTTTCCTCAATTTGGAGCTTGGGAACTGAAATCATGGAAAGTGAGTTCAGGGCAGACCAAATGGACATGGCGATCAGAAATACAGTGCCAAATGTACGAGCACCAATTTGCCAATGGTCTGTTCAAACTGGCAACTGTTGTTGTTGAAAAATCCACTCAACCAAAGCGAAAAGGCCTGGCTCTGTTTGTATAAACATGCCCAAATTCAAAACGGTTGCGACTGGCAATTGCAAACAACTAAACTTCTCTGGATCTTGAAAAAAATGCAATCTGATAAACCATGGTGGTTTCCTGCCCCCGTGTTTTCATATCAATCCAAGACAATGAATCCAAACTTGAGTATGTTTGTCATCATCTTCAAACATCATCCGTTTTAAAATCGTATTGTTGGAGGTATATCATATTTTCAGATACACCAATCTTTCACATCAAGTAGGCTAGTCAATATATCTCACATATATAGTCATCTCCCATTATATCCCATATATTGTTTCATTACATCCCCTTAACAATCCGTGATATCCGGTTATGTTCCATGAATCATATCCCTGTTTTTGATTATTGTTGGTTTCGTGTATATATATATATATATTTGAATCTATATGTATATGTGTATATGTATATATATATATATATTCCTATCCAGATTCTCGTGTATTGCACATCACCAGCCGGCTGAGACTCTGTACCAAAGGCGTCACCTGGACGTTGTAAAAATCGTCTTGACGTGTCTTGACAAGTTGGTGAAGCCAGTGGAAATTCAATCTGGAATATTGGGAATGTATCTGGTTGGTAGTTTTTAGCAACTCATGTGGTGGTTTTAACATGTTTTAACCGTGAAAAATGGAGATTGCTCACCAATTTAACCATGAAAAATGGATCTATTACTGGTTGGTGGTTTTAACCATCTTGAAAAATATGAGTTCGTCAATGGGAAGGATGACATCCCATATATTATGGAACATAAAAAATGATTGAAACCACCAACCAGGTATGTAAAATATGGATTCACTGAAAGCATTGCAGTGACCTTTGCTGAAACCATGAATAATGGAAGTGTACTATCGGATATTGTGGTAATCCCTGGCACAGGGACATCATTGTCGTTGTCGTTTCAGTTCTATATACATTCAGAGGTGGATCATATCACCATCACACCATTTCAATTGCCAATGTTCATTCACCAAAAAGGATAAAGCCAAAGCCAAGCTTTCCTTTTGATATGTGGTTTGCATCTATCTGGTTGCCCTTAATATATTCACCCATCTTTTCGCAATTAAGATCTAGTAACCACCACCAAGATGGCTAAATTTCCAGCTTTTGCCAATTTTCCCCATCTTTTTGGGGTTTAACTTGGCGCTTGCAACCGATCCCTCGCTAAAAGTCTGAGGGAAGGACTATGATCCATCCAGTTGAGCTATGAAATTATACCCCCGATCCCATCCCCTTATCCTGGTTGCTTAGTAAATATTAGGTTATAGCTAGTCCAAAATCCCCCAGAAGGCAATGAGTATTACATAGTATTACATAACCCCCAACTTCTAACCCATCAACAGAGGTACCCTCTGGTAAACTAACATAGCTATAGAAAATCACTATTTTTAATGGGTAAATCCACTATAAATGGCCATTTTCAATAGCTATGTTAGTTTACCAGAGGTTAGAAGTTGGAAACCCAATGAACCAATCATGACTGGTCATCAAAAACATCATCCCATTGCTAGGAGTATACCCAATATACAAACCTCTGATGGGGGTTACCCTCTGGTAAACGTTTACATAGCTATTGAACATGGTGATTTATAGTGGATTTACCCATGTAAAATGGTGATTATCCATAGCTATGTTAGTTTACCAGAGGGTAATTATACTATTGGGTTTACCACATTGTCTGTCATTCGATATCCCAATTCTCCCATGTAATCACTAGTTTTCTACATGTTTCTTGTGTTAATCCCCAAACTTGGGGATGACTTCTAATATATATATATATATATACTATCCCATAATATCCCATAATCTAATAATTATTAATAATCTAATTGTTATTACATGTTATATATATAATTGTGTTATTCTCATATATTTCTATATTTACTATCCCATAATTTAGTTATTATCCCCCTATATCCCACTGTGATCCCAAATCAATACCACACCATCGCTTCCCCTGAGGCCGGACCCAAGCCATGGAGGGTCGAAGTCCACCAATCTGGTGGGTGTTGGAACATCGACAATTTCAGCGTAATCCATGGTGATTTAATGGTGATTTAACTCGGTTTAATTGGGATTTAATGGGTTTTAATGGTGATTTAAGATGATTTAAGGTGGTTGGAAACCTGACAACATGGTGATTTAAACGTGGCAACATGGCGATTTAAAGCTGAACATATGGTGATTTTAAGCTGACCATATGGTGATTTGAAGATAAAAATATGTTTCCAGGTGATTTCACGATGTTTCACCAATGAAGAATGGACTTGGGTTTGAGCAAAATCCGGTTTACTCCACCATTGCAACGGGGGAACATGAATGAATATGATGATTCAATCAGATATTTGGGGATACAATATTTGCAAACACACCCATATGTGGATTGGTCAGCTCGGCCTGCTTAGTCTGGTTTGTGGAGGAATCTGAGATGGCTGTGACTGATTTCACTTGGAGTCCGCACCTTTGCAAGCGCATGCTTTAGATCGTTCAAATCGTTTATGGACTGTTTATTGCAGAATGTCGACAAGTGTTGGATGGAAGTTGCATGAGGTTTTTCTTTGAACAAGATTCAAAGTTGTATCGGTGGCATGTGGTGGCATAATTTGAGAATGGAAAGTCGACCCCGTTCCAAATTTCATGCTCAGTACTCAGTATTCACCGATGCCGCATGGTCAAAACTGTTCAAATCCTGGTTTGTTTTCTCCTTCAGAACATAGTTAAAATATGTTTAAATACACTATGAACATCGCGAAAAAAAAACACAGTTGTGGCAGTGTCGCCCTAACTACAAATGTGTTTATTGCGCAAACTCCTTCTTGGGATGTTATTTGCTTCCCTTCAAAAAAAAAAAATCTACCCGTTTGGCCATGCTCAGAACATCCAAGTGCCCAATACCCCCCCACTTTCAAGTTGTTTTCAAGCTAATTGCGGGGGGGGGGGGCAAAATGACAGGTTTAACAGATTTTCAAAAAACAAAACAAGCAAATACAAACGACAATTCCCTAAATGAGCCAAAATGTCCTAAGCAAAACCCTTAGGTAGTCAAACATGGCTTGCTGGAAAATCCAGTATAGTTGATTCTCCCAGCTATAAACCTCCACATGGGATTTTCCCATTGAACACCTCCATTTCTAGAACATTCCCAAGCATTCAAGCATTTCTGGGGGATTTTATGCCAGGTCGGCGCGCCTGTGGACGTTGACCCATGGAGCTTCGCTTCTGCTGGATCCTCTCCAAAGGTGATCCCCAACTAGCTTCAGGGTTTCTTGACCAACAACCGAGGGCTTGTTAACATTTCTTAACCATCTCCAACCATGTCCAACAATAGGGGATTATTTATTAAGGGATTATGAACCACCGACAACCACTAGGGCCACTAGGGATTAACTATTAATCATCTATAGTTGCGAAAGTCACGTTCTGCGAGGGTCTCCGCACAGTATGCACCAGGTGCAAAATTGTTATACCACAAATGGATAAAATTATATAACATGTCATACACGTGGTACATCACCATGTGCGTACACTAAATCAATGATTTCACCAAACCAATACCGAAGTTCTTCAAACACTCAAGACAAAACTTCAATTTTGTGTTTTTATCCATACCCTTCATACCTTTATAGTAATACAATATCATGAAATACATGTTACATGTCGATTTCTGTAGATCTTCCCTTTCATCACGTCATCATGACCAAACCAGCTCGTCCAACAGCTGGTCACCTCGCCCAGGTGACCAGGTGCCTCCACATCTTGGAACCTGACGGATCTAAGCCTTGGTCGATGGGCTGGGCAAACCATGGTATTCTTATGGTTTTTACCTCACAAGTTTTTAAGGGTTTGCTGATGTTTGCTGTAGATTTTCCATGATGAAAACCAAGTCTTGGTTACTTGGATGAGAGGACAATAGGATAGGATAGTTCTCTGAGAGTCTAAAATGATCTTCGGGTTTTGGGATGTTTTGGGGTCCGTAAATCTTGGTCCTTAACATTGACAGCCTGCCCCAGTCTCATGCCTGAACCTGGAAAATCTACCCTGAAGATCTTGGTGGGAGTGGATATGGCCAAGGGTGGAGCTTCATCATGGACTTTCTTGAGAATACGATACATTGCGGTATATGATGTATATGTACAAATCAATGCACAAATATATTAAATATACATACACCTGTATGTACTGTACATGTGTATGTATATATATATACACACATCACTATATATCTAGATACATCTATACCATTATATATACATCATTATATATCTAGATACATCTATACCATTATACTGGCATGATCTAAAATGCAGTAGAACTGACTGTATGTACTTGACAAGGCCATACTGCAATGATGATGAACATATTGACTGACTACTCTACAAGGTGAGGCCCCGATTTACAATAGCTATATGAGCCATGGTCAATACTCACTATATGGTTGATGGTCATCCCATCCATAATAAGGATCCTTATAATGGTTATTATAAATCCCTATGAACCATTGGATGACTAGCCCCTATTAATGG
>Ga0126342_10003931_pt1 | contig 24963 bp, 18 predicted proteins | sample Cyp1metagenome_FD_92528 | JGI IMG/M metagenome (GOLD analysis project Ga0126342, IMG submission 92528) | Coral microbial communities from Lord Howe Island, Old Settlement Bay, Australia - Cyphastrea 1 metagenome | ecosystem: Host-associated > Invertebrates > Cnidaria > Coral ...
CCTGCAACCAATCCTCATGGAAAAACCATGGAGTCAGCCAGTGGAACATATGATGGGAACTTATAGCATATCTATGCATTTATAGCATATCTATGCATATTTGATAATATATATATATATATAAATATAATATATTGGTTAGGAGTTGTAGATATCGATCGGGTGACATTATTTTTCATCCAACACACATACTTCATCATGCAGTGATGGCAATATTCGGGTGATCACTGATGATCACTGGGGCTTGATGGCAACTGGTTAGAACATGTTCCATCGCCAACCTCGGGTTAGGACCTGAGACTGTCATGTTTCGCTGGCACGAGTAAGCTCACAAGCTGGCGCCAAAATGTTATTTTTGTTTAGCTGGCGCTTGTTGCCCAAATCTACTAGTTGCAAAAACGCCATATGAATCATATGATTTGAGATTCTCTTGGCTGACCATGGAAGCGGGTCCAAGGCACCAGTTGTTCGTTGCAATGCCGAATTCCCATGTAGGCCTAGCGGGTGAAATCCATGGCGAAATGTGGCCAGCCTGCCTGTGCCTCAATTCATTGCTGTCATTTCCATCTGCCTCTGACCACTTGGCTGCCTCAGAATCTGCCGGCTTTTCAGGCACCTGACGTCCGGATCTTCGAAGCCCTTGGTCTTGGTTGTTTGATGAAATGACCACTGGTTATCATTCATTCACATTTTTTCACCATTGACATCATGGTTCTTCCCATCCAATCATTTTCTCCAATCATTTCAAATCATTTAGACATGATAGTAAAATATGATCTAATATGTTTAACCCTGCCTCTGATTCTCCAAATCAAGGTACCTTAGGTACCTTTAAATATCCAGGTCATATAAGCGGCGCACCTTCTCTAAATCCAACAGGCAGCCCTCGAACTCCTCACGCAGCCCAGTACTCAGCTCGCCCAACCTGCATCGCTGCCGTCCGGGTGAGTTGATTCTCGTTGGGGGTTACTATGGTTACTGCACACAAAGTTGGGTAGAACATGATAGAACAATGCAAGTTGAACTAGAAAATGACACATCTGACTGCGGTTACAGACCCAGGATTCAGCTGCAAGAGTGGCATCTTCAAGGATTGATATGATTGATTAAAACAATGTAAAAAAAATGTCAGAGACAATTCAGCATCTTTTGTCACTATTCTAAAAACAAAACACCGCCATCATGTTGGTCTTGACACGAGGATTGGCGCATTCGAATCTTATCCGGGGATGTCATGCCTCCCAAGCCAAACGTCCCAAAGAGAAAGGGATCATCACAGCTGGAAATGACTTAAATGGTGAGCAGTAGCGGTGTCAACCCTGGATCGTCTTAGCAAATGAATCAGCCCGGGTTTACCCTCTGGTAAACTAACATAACTATGGAAAATCACCATTTTTAATGGGAAAACTCACTATACATGGCCATTTTCAATAGCTATATATGTTAGTCATAACCAGAGGGTACCAATCTCGGCTTGCCATGAGTCGCAATCTTTGACACGTCCCTTAGGGAGCCGTCGAATTAGGGCCGGCCACATCGAACTGACGACACCAGGTTCCCAAGTACCGAAAATTCCGCAACTACATGATGCGTTTTATGTTCAAAACTTCATACCCCAAACACCATGGTCAATAATCATTTTCCCCGTTGAAATCGAAAATGGGTATCCCTAACTAATGTTAAGAATCCGAACTATCGGAAGCTTGTCACACTCACATTCCCTACTAGAATGTGTGCAAACATACAGTACCACGACCACTGCATAGAAAACCATGTAAACTGATAATGATTGACAGCAAAAGCCTTGCATGAACATCACCATCGCGCAAATGGTTATCTCATATATTATGTCGTCTCCCTATCTTCGGCATGTGAAATGCCCCACATCTGTTGATGACGATCACCGGCCGCTCAAAGTTAAGACCCTCAACACACAATTTGTCCCTGAGAATCATTGGGAGAATTATGATGAAACTTGATGGCCAAGGCAAGGGATATATCATCACCTTTCCTGCACCTTTCCTGCATCAGGTCCCAAATTTGCTGGCACAATCACAGATTATACAAATATCCAAGTAATGTGCGCACCGGCTTGCCTGAAAAGTACCTGTAAATCAAATGGTTTATTGATTTTCCCTATTACCAAGTTACAGTATATTGAAATTGCTATTTTGGGTGCTATATCCCATTTTCGGACACACACCAACATTAGATTATTGATGATATATCCCATGCAATCCCACTACCATTTAATCTCCCATGAATATCTCATCAATATCCCATTCAAGATGGATGAAAGACCATTAAACCATACTAAACCAACATTTTTCACTACGATTCATGGCTACCCCAGGTTTCCGGTACGTGTTTCAGAAGGCTAACACCGGGAACCCTTTGTCATCGCGTGTAGGATCTACGTGCTATGCTCAAGGTCCACCGCAGCTCAGGTTTGGCGCTGATAAGACGAGCCTGGCGCTGCTAGGGAAAGATATATGTATGTAACATGTATATTAAGACCATACACAAAAAATAGTATATGTAAATAATATATAAATGTATATATATATATATAATATGTATATAAATAATATATATATATATACACACATACGCCCTAATCTCCCAAAACACATCAAATAGACGTACGTGGTGCCAAAGACTATTAATTTGATAAAGGCTATTGGTTTGCTACTGGTTCAAAATCTAGTCTGCATGTAAACCCAATTTTCAAGGGTTTTTGGCTACCTGGGTTCTATGGAATCAATGAATAGTCGTTCGACGGAAATTTATAGTCGTTCTACTCCTACGGAAACTAGTGTTCGTTCTACGGTTTGTCTACATTTGTCTATGGTTTGTCTATGGTTTGTCTACGGTTCTACGGTTTGTCTACTTTTTATTTTCGACCACTGTGCGCCAATGATCAAATTATTAATAGTCGCTAAGTACAAATTAATGTCCTTACCTGGAGGGGCGTACATTCGACGATGGAAGAAGAACAGTGTGTGTGTGCATATATATATATAATATACATGCATATCATAATGACCAAATATATGCAGCTATCATATTCATTATTATCAGTATGATTGTTTAGTATGTTTGTTTTTAAATTTCGCTATATGCATGGTGCTACACACCACTGAAGGTGACTTAGCATCATCTTTTCAATTGGATATACGGTGCACTTGGTGCATTCTGGATGCGGAAAACAACAAATCAACGATAAACAATGACACCAAAACAAACTTGGGATCCAGTTGGGCTTATTTATGGCTCGGTAAGAACATGTAAGAACCACCTCAAAGTCGAGATATGATATAACCAGATATAACCAGGTATAACACATAAACATATCGTTAAACTATGGTTATAAAGCCACTAACTCTTCACTAGATCAAGGCACAAGCATCTGAGGATCAGAGGGCCAATCTCCCAGTTGAACGGCCAGAATGGAGTACCTCGGCCGGCGCGGCGCCTGCAACGCGTGTCTCTTGGAAAAGATCACGTTGCAAGGCCCATGCCAGTCCTACTATTCCCTTTGAAAGATGGGGAGTATGGATATGTATATATATATATATATTATATACAGATTTAATCATATGATTTAATCAGATTTATACAGTTAAAACAAGTTGATGGACTATTTTGAGGGTAGTGGCTGAAAACCACCAATCCTTAGCTTGTTTGGGCCGCTTCCAAACTAAACTCCTCCAATCTTTTCAGCCATGATACAACGTCCACAGCCCAGAGAGGAAGTAGCCAATCACCAGGGCCTCTGAGTTGCTGCAGGGATAGTTGAAACCACGTCAAGAAACTGAGTTTTGGTCGTATCCCAATAGTTTGGTCAATGTCCCATTTATGGTCGGTTCGTGCTGGTTCAATTATCATTCACCAAGCCGAAATAAGGGCATTAAGGAATAGTTACCCCAAAACCATCCTTTACCCCGATCACGTGATGCCTTTCAGAAACCGCTTCAGAAACCGCCATTGGTCCCTCGTTCGCCTGCATGCCGATCATGCTATAGACCCCAAAGAGGGCCAAAGTGCCACAACTTCGGTCCAGTTGCCAGGGCTGTCCCACCTGAGTGCCGACTTTTTGCTAAGATGTGTCATAGTTGTCCAAGTATATGTGTGTTTCCAGATCTTTTTTTAGGGCAATGGTGATTCGTCAGACTCTTCGCCAGGCTTTTGGAGGATTGATCTAGCGGTTTCGATCGTGTTGCTACAGTCAAGCACGCAAACAAACAATCAACCAACATCCTGGATAGGAAAAAAGACACATCGTAAGACCTGTTTAATGTAATATGGGATCTCGCTTATACAATATATGATTATAAACATATAAGTATATATAATTTGAAATAAATAAATAAACAAAAAATATATATACACCCATATGTATGTGTTTAAATATATATCTGTGTGTGTATCTATAGTGGAAGCCCCAAGATACTGCGGTCTTGTGCTTCTCCAGACAGTCAGGCCGAGCCACGTGCTTGGACAGCCAATCCTCAAGCCATGCCCTGAGATCAAGTCTGCCCGGCGGCTTGGGCTAAGGCACCCAGGATGGAGCCCCATCGCTACCCCCCCCCCAAAAAAAAGCAATGGTCAGTCGCATGCCAAAAACCGTTTATTTTCGATGAAATCAGGCTGATTGCCCGGATCCTAATCATGATTCCAATGATCACAGTGAGGTCACTAAAAAAATTACCCGGTTCCTATCCATCCTGTTATCCATCCTGACAGTTTGATTGCTGGAAATCTGGCCCAATGCAATGCCCAGTTGCAGGAAAAGATCACTGATGCGGTACACGATGAAGCTACTGGAGAAGAGTAGAGGAAACAAAATAATCCCCACCTCGGCCCCACAACTGGGTTGGACCGACATTGGTCGTGAACCAAGGTTGTGAAGTAATGTCTATATCCTCAGTTTTGTTTATACCTATATAATCAGTTTTTGTTTGTAGGCGATACTCTCTTGACTGGGACAAACCCATGAACACTTGTCCAAACAGGTGATGTTGCCTTGTACTGAGAGTTTAAGTTTAAAGTATTTTAAAGTCGCATCTTTTGCTCCTTTCCCATTAGGTTGCTGCTCAAAAACCTTTGCAAAACCACCTTCAATTGATTGGTTGAAGGGACAATCTGCACGATATACCTTTATTCGAGGGTTTAAAAATGTTTTAAATACAAAGAGACTATGGTTTCGAAACACTTTTCCTTTAAACTATTTCATAACTATAGTAACTATACCCATATATTTGAGGTTTAAAACGATGGTTTCCTGTAATTCTGTCCTTAAAGACCCAATGGCCCATCCAATCGGGCCATTTTTTGCCAAGACACCGACAGCAACGGGAGCCACTGGGCCCAACGCTTCACGCTCCTGGCTCCAATGAGGCGGTCGAAGAGCAGCCTGGGCAAGGCAAATGTGACACTTTCCAAAAAAGGTGATGGTTACCCTCTGGTAAACATACAAAAAGCTATTGAAAATGGCCATTTATAGTGGATTTTCCCATTAAACATGGTGATTTTCAATAGCTATGTTAGTTTACCAGAGGGTAGGTGATGGTTAGGATTTAGGGAATCATCCCACTATAGTCGTAGTTCAGGTTAGTGAAACATCATACTTGTCATGATCCTACCCAGATAATGTGGGTAAAACAATGCCATAAACCACGCATGACTGGGAATGGTAACCATACCACCTACAAAAATGGTGATGACTGGGGGATGGTTTATCATTGTTTTACCTACATTAGTTACCACAAATCATACAAGTCATTGGGCCATTTTAGTTTTGACACATATTGAAACCCATGATTTTGAAATACACCCATTTTAGGAAACCTCCATATGCCAACAAAACGCGCCAAATATGAGTAGCCAATCGATAAAGTTGTATAAAGTTAGTTAAAAAAATAGCAATGTGTTTGTGGCGCGCGAATGGACCCACAAAAAAAAGGTGATTGAACATGATTGAACATAAGGACCTTTTGGGGGACGCGTTTGAGACGCAGCTTCTGTTGACCAAGGTGGGTTGAACGAATGCAGTACAATGAGTGAGTTTATTGTGTGACGGAAATGATGGGAAATTTAAGTGAGGCATTTGCACGTGCATGGCTTCATGTTTTGAAAGAAACTGCAAATGCATAGATACATCACAGTTGAAAGCAAGAAGTCAACCCATGGAGATCTGCTTGCTGCACATTGCATCACATGATCATCACATCTTCATTTCCTTCCACATTTACAACAGCATTGCTTTCTTAACATACACACACACATAGTGCAAAAATTCGTTCATTTATCACAACTTGCAGTTGTATGCAGAGCAAACAGCTGGAAATAAAAAAACAACTCCTTGCTGCCAACTGCACCAGGGGTTGTGGGTCTTCACGCCGACGTGTCCTGCTTGGGTAAACATCAGGAGGGTACCCTCCAAATCATGGGCACGTTCATCTCTGCTACTACTTTGGGACTACCCCAGCGGGAAAAAAAACAAACTACAAAAACACCTTGGGACTTTTGAGTTTTCATAAAAATCCGGGGTTGACAGCTTCGTTCCCGGGACAGTCCTGGCCGTGGACAACCCAGGCCTTTTACACCCAGCAAACTCAGCTGCCCCAGGCTTTCCTTGGAGGAGCATCCCAGTTGTCCCCTGCTCAAGCAGGATCGGGAACAACAGGTGCAAGAAAGCAAGCGGGAAAAAAACATCGGGCCTGACTACGTTTCACTTTAATGTCTGTAAAAGTATCTAGTGCCACACTAACGCAAATCTAGTGCCAACTTGCAGGAAAGCGGTTTCACTGCATATATATATATAGATAGATAGATAGATAGATAGATAGATAGATAGATAGATAGATAGTATTATGTATATAGATATAGGGCTCCACCTTGTAATGAAATCTAAAATGCATCACTTCCCAAATATTTATGTCCTTCGGATTTAAAAGTTCCTTATAGGCATTTTAGATCATTTTAGAGCGGATCTCATATGGGAAAACGACGGTGTCTCCGCGCTACCTTAGTACCCCCACCGTAAGCGGGTGATCATCGATCCTATTTAAGGCACCGTTTGCAAATAGAATCGGTGTCACTATTGAACCCCCATTCTATGGATCCTCAGCATGCCAACTTTATACACGTACAACTCACAAGCAGCATAATTACATAATATTAAACATCGACAATTTGTTGCTATAATTCCTTAAAAGCAATCAGGTGAAATGTCCAACCCATTGCAATTCCCCAATTTTAGAGGCCGAATTCCTCATTGAAAATCATTGAAATCATCAATGCTCGAGCATCCGGATGTCACCTAGTCCTTACCCATCCCAGTCCGACCCAGCAACAGCTCCATTGATCCCCGCGGTCTCGATGAAGTGGTAGGGAACGGAGAAGGACACCTTCTCGGATGCGCAGCAAGCCATGGAAGCCATGGGAAGCCATGGAAGCCATGGCCATCTGACCCCGTAAAAACGGCTGTTGAATTGGGACGGTACCATGACTAAGTAGATGATTTATGACTATTGGAGGAGTACCCCCTTAATAAACCATGGTTTATTAATTCGGGGTTGACATTATAGATGACATAGTATGAAAAATGGTGAATTTCTAAATCTACATTGGATTACCATCTGATATTGCTGGGGAAGCGTCACTCGATGTATTGTCAGGTCGAAAAGAAAAGTCACGGGAAAACCCTAACGTTACATTAGAAAAACATAGAAAAACAACCCTGCTGGCTTGTGATGATTGAATCAGCTTGTGAAGCAACAAACACTACACCACTTTTCAGATGGGGCTCGTGACGTGCCAAAGTTGGGACTGTCATGCCAAGATAGAAAGAAACACATATTTAGGTTATTTTAGGTTTCTCTGCAAATTGAGGGGTGAAACAACCATTTCGCCCCATAGTGCATCATCATCTGCCTCATAAACTGCCATTTTTGTTCGGGTATATCATTATATCGTATAGCCATTGTATAGCCCATTTTGGGCACGCCCATATATTGGATGTCACCACGCGTCGCCAAGGTTCTGTTCGCAAGCAACTGGACTCAATAATCGCAGCATACATGGCCTGCAATCGACTCAATCCAAGCCTCGAACCTTCCCATGCGGAAAAAAAAAACCTGGCAATGGGAAATCCCCTATGCATGGAGGTTGGAATGGGAAAATCAACCAGAAGCTGGGGATATTCCGTTGCCAGGTTTGATTACCAAAGGGTACCAGAGGGTAGATTCAATAGATCGCAATAGCAGGGTAGATTTGCGGAATACAAAAGATGTGCCCGGATGACAAGTCCAACAGCCAGAAAGGATGGTGCCAGGCAGAACTGGGAAGTGTTAAATATACTCGGACTCCGATTTCATGGATGATAATGATCATCCCAATCAATATTGGACAGCATAACGCCCCTCCCCCTCCCAAAAAAAACATATAAGTATATCCTGGTTTTGATAGTTAAATATAGTATAGTATATAGTTAACTTTTGTAAATCCCAAGGGCTTAGCAACCACTGCTCAAGTATATCTCCATTTCACAAAGATTCAACTATGTTCAACCCTAGTCAACCATATGCTAAACCATATTCCACTATCTTAAAACCATATTCATCCAGAGATTTCCTAAGTCATGGGGGTATCCCCCTTAAATCATCCATATTATTGTTGGATTTTTCATTCACTATCCAGCTCTTGGGGTACCCCCATAACTTAGGAAACCACCAGGCCTTCCAGGCCCCACCTGCTGGACGTTCGATCTCAAGCGACTCACCAAGTTCAACGGCAAGGCGAGGGCCACCACAGAGGGCACGGCGGCCAGGCGGAAATAACCTGGGGCCCCGGGCTCGTGGAGCAGCTGGGGATGAAAAAAACCATCAACTTTTGGGGGATTTAGAGGATTTGTTCATGGGATTTCACGGTTTTTTATGATTTTTTTGATGGGATTTCATTGGATTTGTTGATTGGTTCGGAAAGTCCGAAATTAGTAGCTCCTTGGCTCCCTAATAGGGAATATCGATACCCATCGCGCTGAATGCTACTTAACCTAACCACTACTGGTTAACGGTTGCTGCCAGGCGGAATTTGAATGGGATTTAAGCAGCAAAAATTGCAATGATGCCTGCTGATGTTGGACATGGACACAATGGGGATATGCTAGAATGGGTAACTAATGGGTAACCAACATTTTATTAATGCTAATGCTAGATGATACTTATGCTAGATGATACTAATACTAATGGGTAACTAATATTAATACTAATGCTAGATGATACTAATACTAATGGGTAACTAATAGTTTATTAATGGGTTGAAGGAAACTTATCATCTGGAAATGTGTTAATTGCATGGTCCACGAAAAGTTCGATGATGTTTTGTATGATATATATATATATATATTATATTATATGTGCGTTCTTTTTCCACAGCGAACCTTTAAATTGCCGAAGGGTATTCACTTTGTTAGTTCTGAAACTAGATGTACATGCCAGCATGATGTAACCATTATTTTTTGAATGTGGGGGAAACATGTGTTCAAAGCAAAGCACGTGGTTTAGACTGATCAACAAGCGTTGATGAACTGCGCAAATCAATGGGGATTCGTGATATCCAAGGCTGTAGCAAGGCCGTTCTTAGATATATATTGTATATACTAACTTCAAAAAAAAAACAATTTCCAGCTGGGAATTTCAACATATCCCCAAAAGAAGCCACAACGATTGCACTGATCCCAGATTTTGAAAATCCTAGACTTATCCTAGATTCATCCGCCAGTTTGAATTGCAAAAACCGTGGTTTCCTGTAGATGTTTCAGTTCTTTTCCCTTGAATCCATCAATTGAACCTACCACCAGAGTTGGTGCCAGGAACAGCCACAGGACTCGGAGGGACTGTAGAACAGCTCCTGAGGATTGCGTTTACGTGTGTGCGTGTGTGTGTGTGTGTGTCCATAGTGTGCATTTCAAATCGTTTCAACAGGCTTGGGGATAAAGCCAGCAAAAAAAAGAAGGATCATGATGACACATGGGCGACATCTTTGTATGTCTGTCTTTCTGCCTGCCTGCCTGGCTGACTGACTGTCTGTCTGTCTGTCTCTGTCTGTCTGTCTGTCTGTCTGTGTCTTTGTCTGTCTCTGTGTCTTTGTCTGTCTCTGTGTCTTTGTCTGTCTCTGTGTGCGTCTGTCTGTGTGTCTGTCTGTGTCTCTGTCTGTTTCTGTCTGTCTGTCTGTCTGTTTGTATGCATGTATGCATGCATGTGTGTATACGCATGAATAACTATTGCATACGTATGTCTACAGGTAACGGAAACAGCTACCAAACTAACTCAAGGGTTCAACACAAAAGTGAGATCTACGGACATGCTGTCGACACAAAGATAAGACTCCAACCAAGGGGTTCCAGGTGTGCTTGGGTCAAAATTGGTCCCCCCCCGCAAAACAAAAGAATGAATTGCAAAAAGGCTCGAAAAGTCCCAGCAATCACGGCCAATCTTAGGTCTCCTCCTGCATTAATTTTCTTGTTTTCAGCAGATTTAGGAAAAACAAAGGCGAATATCCCCATGTACATGGCAAAAGGTCAATGGGAATTTCAGGATCCTAAAATGGGGATATTCCCTTACGTATGCCTTGTATATGGTAGGTACCCCCAATTTTAGGTTCCTGAAATGGCCATTGAAAAGATTCCCCTCTGGAAATTGCACATCGCCATGAAAAATCATATTTGGGTAAATTATACTGTGTCACCAATCTGAAGTTTTTGGCTATTTTGGGATAACCCTAGATGATTTACATTTGGATCTTCCATGGCAATTGAGCAATTTTTCTATGGCATTTTCACCCAGGCTCCATGGCACCAGAAGCCCACATCAATGCGCAGGCTGCCATAACGGCCATGGAAAGTGAAGCGAAGATCTGGAGCATGACCGCCTGATGATCCCGTCACCGCTTGAGCGGTTGCAGCACATGCGGACGCCCCATGCCATCCGGCCGAGGCACATCGTTGGGTCCCAGCAAGTGCGCCTCTAATCCCAGGTCATGTGCCAAGTTTAGAGCCTCGATTTTGAAAAGACGTCGATGAACCAAGAAAAATCATAGCTTCAACGCTTGATCTATGGGAAATTATAGGCATCTTGGGAGAATTATAGGAACCTGGATGGATTTGGATGATTTATAGGGATTTGGGGGGTTATGTATAACAGCTATAGGTTCAATCGTTGATTTAATGGGGCATGTTGGGAGATCACCATCCAAAACTGATATCAACTACAAATCAAGCACTATCAATTAATGGATTGGTTCGGGCCAAATCTAGAGAAACTAAAGTTGTTGTAGCCCCAATCTGTTGGTTTCCTGTTGGTGCTGCATCAATCCACAAACCCAAAACCAACTGCCACAGCAATCACGAACCCACAAGCTTCAAGCACATCCTGTCTTACACAATCTTGATCCTACCTGGTTGGTGGTTTCAACCCCTCTCAAAAATATGAAAGTCAGTTGGGATTATGAAATTCCCAATATATGGAAAAATAAAAGCCATGTTCCAAACCACCAACCAGTTAATCCTACTTAGTTACTTGAGACAAGGTCCTTACATTTCATTACTTCGCTGTCCCCACCATGGCAATGAACTGAACTCATGGGTGTTTTACATGATGGCCAAAAAAACATGATCGTAGCATTTCAATACATTCTAATATAATATAATATAATATAATATATATATATAAATGTATTCATATTCATGATTGCTATCATATTGCTATCATAAACCCACTGCAAAACAATACCACGTCCTGCCAGGGCGCGGAATACACGGCAATCGAAGCGATGAAGCCCATCTTAGACTTGGAACGGCTCCTGACTGCGGATGGGACCCCAAAAAAGCTCTACCTCCAGAAACCCCAACGGGAAGATTATGGGAATTAAAGGGTAGGATTTCCTATAAAATCCGTGGACTTATGTATAGATATATATATATATATATACTACAGATATAGATATAGATATTATCTTACAGTATTAGATTGATTCGTAGGGGGATCCATCATCCGGGGTCTCTATAAAATTCTATGGACTTATATATCTTATTAGTAAGTGGTGAGTCAGTGGGAGTATGGACCCAGCTAATGCTGAATCACCCCAGGAGAGGAAGTGCGGATTCATTAGCCCAGGTGATTAGCTAGATACAGCTAGTTATACACTGGGATGGTCCTCCGGAGCCACCTTTATTCGGGAGGAGCAACCAGCTTAGGATATCTTTGGATCCATTGCTTCTACAAAACTGAAGCAACCACCACTGTCTGACAGTTGATGCCCACCGGCCACGGGATCCAATCCGATCCATCCCCAGGCTGGGCGTAGAGCTCAAGTACCATGACTTGAAACGAATGTCCCCCCCTCCCACTGTGCCACTGTGCCACTTACTAAGTAGATTATATCAAAGTTCTATCCCTGCTTAGTGGGATATAGTGGGACTTGGCGTAATCCACTTGCAAAAAACGGTCATGGGTGAACTAACCTACCGATTCGGATTCGTGGGTAGTTCGCCACCAAGTACTTGGTCACAGGCGAGGCTCAATCGATCTTCCACCATGCGTCGCACGTGCCGCTCTTCACATCTGGAGACACTGCGCAGCGCTGCGTTTCGCGGACGATTTATCCCATTTGTGGCAAAAGATCAAGGCGAAAGGGGGAGACCAAACTATATAGACTATATATATATATATGCCGTTTACACACATCACATGACTGAGACATTCTGAAAGTATCATGTAGTTGGGAATCCCTTATGAGATCCTTAGTTACTGCGTGCCAGTTGGGAGGAAAAAACAATTGCTGATTGCTGATGTATCTACCCAAGGTTTCCCTGAGTTTCACTATAAAAGGTTTTGAGGAGCAACATTGCCGAACGGTGCAATCTACAATCTTCACCAGCGAACGCGGAATTTTGGCTAGCTACAGGGGGACAAATCAACAATGAGTCATGAAAGAAAAAATCGGAGACACAAGGCAAACAGCCAAGAAGAAAGCACTATGACTGACTATGAGGTACAGAACGGACACACCATCAAGATTCTTAGCAAAGTCCACCAAACACGTTTCTTTGCAGATTTTCACTGTTCACTTCGCTAGAGATGCTATGACTTCACAGCGGCCCCCCAACGGCTGCCACGGCGGCACCTACAGGCTCCGATGAAGGCGTCACAGTCCATTCCGCCATAGGCGACGCAGGTCTCAGAGAGAAGTCGCTGGTCCTGGAACACCAACCTTCAAAGTCAACCCGGGACCCTCTGGATACTGGCAATCCAATAATGAGCCTCTGGTCAACATACAAACAACTATGGAAAATCACCATTTTTGTTTAATGGCTAAATCAACTATTTCTATGGCCGGTAAGCATGCAACCAACTATGGAACATCACCATTTTGGCATCAACTATTTCTATGGCCATTTTCAATAGTTGTTTGTATGCTTACCAGAGGGTAAGCCTCATATTTGGGGATAGTCATTTTGGGCACCCCAATATGATCATATTGTGGATGGCCAGTTTGTGGCCGACTTTGAAGGTGATAAGCCCCCAAGGCTTGAGGGCTGAAAAAAACACCTCCAACCCTTACTCTTGTGACTTGTTCAATCCCTATTGTCGGGGGATAGCTTTCTTAAGGTTAGGGGGGTTCCCCGCACTTAAAATTCATTGATCATGATGGGAATATGCTTGGCAACTGGCGATGACACTGTTCATGCAGCGATACGCTCAAGTATCCCCCCACCAAGGGAATCTGGTATGTGCTGTTTCTGCTGGTTGGCCACATTCCAAATCCCATACAATAATAGTGGAATCATCTGCAATTTTGAACGCTTTTAGAATTTCCAAATCAAAGCACGTACGCTTCCCATACCTCATACCAGAGAGAATACCATGCTTATTAAAGAATGAATCTGCTTGGGATTCAATCTGTCACAGAAGCCAATCCACTTTTCCGCTGGCCCGCTTTTGAAAAACCCAGCAAGTTGAGTTGAGAACCCCAAACATACATATGTATTATATATATATATATGTGTATATATATATATTTGTGTGTTAAATATAATAGATGTATACATTCGAATAGAAATCAAACTGTCCAAGAGGAACATCATCTCCCAGATCCACCTCCAAATCGGCGTTCCATCTATTAAGGGCGACACCGCTGGGGATTCACCACCACTTGAGGCTTAGCAACTGGGGTGCTGGTTAAGCCACCTATAGTTGACTATATGAACGTTATAAATTGATACAGTTCAACGATGTTAAAAGGTTAGATTCTGGTTAGATGTTAGCTGTTATTGGTTGACCTATTAACTATATACTATTTATATTACACATGTGTTTCAATGTTAATCACCACTTCCCAACTGAGACATTTCGCGCTGTCGCACCTGTCCGTTCTTTACGGGAAAGGGGAACATGCCAGTGCCAGGAATTGCTGAGCCGTCGCCGAAAAACTTGAACTGCAAACACCTGCTGCGGGGAGCTGAGTGCCTGGCTGACCCCTCTATTGACACCTCACAAGGGTGAACATCACGCCTGTAGAGTCTATATGAATGGTAATACTTCCATATATGGCTGGCAGAACATATTCCATAATATGGACATATCACCATTCATATATATGGAAATAGTCTACATATGGACATATATATATATATGTATTAAATATAATTATACACATATATATATATATTATATTATATAAATAATTGAATATATACATATATTAATCATATATATACATATATATATATATATGTCGCAATATTTATATATATAATTATATATATATATATATGGCAAACATATCCTTGTTTTGTTGCTTTTTACTGAGTAAAAAATAGGCCATTTACGTCGCGCAAAAGCATTGTCTAGCTGCTCAAAGTCCCATGATTTGATTTAGCTGTTTACGTGGCTGTCGGATCACCAATGGCCACCATGAACAAAAACACCATTTATTGCAAGGTTTCGGATGTTTCTTCACCATTTTATATAATTTTATTGGATCACATCTGATAATCTCCTCACTCTTAGTTGCTCCAAGGTTGATTATAGGGTCTGTCCACATTCTTGGACGCTGCGGCATGTTAAGAACACCATGTCTCCCCTGTGGGTTTGGCAATTCCTTCCTAAACCTGGTTTGGAATTGGATATTCATCTGGGGAGCCCATTTTTGGCGGAAATGAAAATCAGGGCCGTGGAACTACTTCCTAAACCATTCACCCGGGTTTACCATCCATTTTGGTCTATAGTCTTTGCGATGTAAAAAAAACTGAATATGAATAATAATGAACATGTTTTTTAATAATCCATCACTGATCCACCAGTTTTCCTTAGACTTTGGATGCATATAATTCCAGTATGTTATAATTGTTCTTATTCATCAGCTATCCACACATGTTCCTTATCCTTAGTTATGCCATCTGGTTATTTAACATAGCCATGGAAAATCCCTCATACATGGAGGTTTTAATGGGAAAATCATCTATAAATGGGCCATCTATACCATGGCTATGTTAAATAACCACATGGTAATTCCAGTATGTTTTTGTATCCGAAGTTCAGCTGCTATCCATTCCCCAGTGACCCGCCTTTCAGTGCAGGGTTCCAGTTGATCCTTGCTGGCCGACAAGGTGGTCACCAGGCCCCCGTAGACCTTGGGAAGCCAGCTTAACACCGTGGCTGGGGGGGTGCCGGTGTCAAAGGTGGCGGGAAAATCCGCTATAAATCATGGGAAATTCATGAGAAAATCATGGGAAAACAATGGGAAAATCATGGGAAACATATGGACAATGAGGTTGTAATGAGAAATTCATTGAACTACGTGGTGGGCTTTCCATTCCTATGTTTGAGAACCGGAGGGTGTATGTTACTTTGCCAGTTCAAAATATACGATTGGGAGAAGACTGGGAATATCATGAGATATGCTATTAATAATGATCTATCATGATAATTGGATATGATAGAACCAGCTTATCTAATGGGTGATTTAATGATGGTCAAATGAAACAAAAAACATATATGTCGTGAAATATATAAACCAAATGAAAAAAAAATATATATATATCATATACATATATATATATGCTAAATTAACATCTGGTAATTTAACATAGCTATTGAAAATGACCATTTATAGTGGATTTTCCCGTTAAACATGGTGGATCTTTCCAGTTCGATTATAGGACAGTTTACCATTTCGGCTATATCTCGAGATATGGTGGGTTAAAAAAAACCTTCAGTGTCCGCTAGGTGGATCGATGGGATCCGAAAAATTCCCTCATGGGGAAAACCAATATAGGTGTCATGCCCAGCATTTTTTTGGCTTGTCTCAATGACGATGGTCCATAGTTGATCATTGCATTCCCCATTATAACATCATTAATAGACCAAGTTTGAGGTATGCTCCATTTTCAACCATGCCCACCTCATATCATTGGTGATATTCACTGGGTTCGTGAAAAAGGAACAAAACACACGGGAACCCATCGTTTGACCCTCAAATCTAGGTGTATCCTTCAGATTTTACCTCCAACCAATCAATTGAGATATATTCATGTCTCCATTAAGCATGGCCATCAATATCCCCATCAAGTATTCCCATATCCCATTATCTATCATGCGCCTGGGAACATGGATTCCCTGAATCCCTGAGCTCCGACTTTCTCCCTCCCAACCACTGGAGAACTACAAGGTGGTGCCCCCTAGTCCCTAGCTCTAGTTTTAGGGCGTTATAAGTTTGAAGTATTCAAACCCCATCTAACTATGCATATATATATATAATTATAATTATATATATAAGTGTATTACTGACTCATCGAGTTGATCTCTCAGTGAAACAAGGGCCAAAAACTCACCACAAACTCTTACACACACAAACGCACACACACACATACACACACACATACACACGCACACGCGCACATGCCCACACGCACACACACACATGTACATATATAGATATAGATCATATAAATATATATATATATATATCACTATATAAACATGTATGTATGTATATATTTCAAACATCTAACTACATTATCACCAATATTGATCACCACCTTCGCTCCGAACCGCTCCGAGATGCAGCTGCTTCGGCCGCGACCAGCAGCAAAGTCCAAGCAAACTTCCTGGCGTTGAGCTGAAGGTCGGACTGGTCATGCTAAACCATGTCAAAGTCAGTGGAAAATCACGAAAAACACTCATTGAGTTCTTTTTTGAATGATATTCTCAGCTATAAACCTATACATATTTGATGTTTTTTTTTGGCAGTGCCAGCCATGGTTGAATAGGATAGGGGGTTCAACCATTTATAGATGATGATTTACCTGGGATTGAACCACCAAAATATGGATTTTTTCTACAATTTTTCTGGAGATAGCATTGACCAATGGGGTTTCGTAAAATTCTGGGGGATCCCAACTCCCCAGTCATCATGAATGTAAAGCTATACGAGAAGACGTCATCCATGACGAGTGGAGGACTTGGGGGGAAACAATTTAAGTGTCAAAATCAGTGGAAGATGTCCACTTATGTGCCTTGAACGAATTTGGATCTCAAACATAGATGGTTTACCGTTCTTAATAGCATGGTGATGTTCCATGGCTATATTAAATAACCAGATGGTAATTTGGATCTCAAACAAAACAGGTGAAATTTCTCGAAATGATGTGCAACTAGAGCATAAGACCTAATTCTTCGGGCTTCCCTAAGAACGAATACGACCTGGGAGCTTGAGCCCTGTATGATAGAGATGCCGCCTCCTTGAAACCAATGACCCATTGAAATTCACTCAGACACTTTCATCAATAAATGAATGACGGGGGAATAAAATGGAATAAATGTATCTCTATGATAGAGATGTTCAAATTCTATTATTCAGTATGGTCAACTCTCCATTCCTCAAATACTAAAGGCAAAGAGGTTCATCAAAAAAAGTCCAACAAAACCGGTCTGGTAGTGCCTGGCTATGAAACCTTAAAAGGCTTGTTCACCGGCATCCCTTGGTCAATCCCGTGAGGCAGTTCCCTCGGTGCTAGAATCCCCATCGACAAAGTCTTGTTGGCAAGCTCTCTGTGTGAACGTTTGATGGTTGAATCATGGGAAATACACATGTGTTGCTATGTCTTGCCGGCTGAATCCCTCTCTCCCTCTCTCTTTCTCTATATTTAAAATCTGATGCTGAGGATCGAGGATTAACGAAAGAGACATAATCAAACATATATAACAACATAACAACATACAAAATACAAAAATATACAAAAGCATCATATCATCCAGCACCACCCCATCGCCCCGTTGCGATCACCAAGTCTCTTTGCAGTGAAGCGATGCGTGGGAACCTCCGAGGATTGCTCTGTGCCTTGAGGCTCCATCCTGGAAGCACCACGGGATATACTTTGGCCTTATGGCCTTCATCCATGAATTTCCGTATCATTACCTTCCCGAAATGAAATGAAATGAATATTCTGTGCTGGTTTAGGAGTCCTGGGTTGAACTTACTATACTAATTTAATTGGTGGTTTCAACCCCCCTGAAAAATATTGGTCAGATTGGATCATGATCCCAACTATTGGGGACAATGTAAAATGTTCATCATATATTGCATTATATTAATATTAATGATCATCATAGAAAAGGATGGTGAAAAGGATGGTGAAAAGGATGGTGAAAAGGTCCGTGATGAGTGTAACAGCGCATGCCAGGCCTGCAAGTGAACGTTGGAATCATGAAAATATATACGACATTATATGACATGATCGACAATCCCTATTCAACCCAACGTTTATTGCTGATCTGTCCATCAGCCAACTGTCAAGTTATAATATGTTATAATGATTGTCGGCACCACTATGTAATTAATTTAGAAACATTTAGAAGAGTTACCCTCTGGTAATTTAACATAGCTATTGAACATGACCATATTTATAGTGGATGAATCCCCATTGAAAATGGTGGATCTTTCCAGTTCGTTATGGGACAGTTTACCATTTCGGGTTTCGTTGTTCTTGATCTCAAAATCGAAAAGAGCGCAAGAAACGGTCCCATAATTCGACATCTATCCGCCTCGGCTGATGGGAAGCTTCGTCCTCAATGAGGTCGTACGATGCTGACGCCTGCGTGCCGCATCGCAGAAGTTTGGTTTGATCGTTGGTTTTGGCATAGTTTGCCATCATTGTTTGCCAATGTTTGCCATATTTAAGTTCGATTAGCTGTGCCAAACAAGGGGGGGAGTCTCCCTCTACGAATCAACTGAGAAAATATCAAATGAGATCTATGCCTCTGAGCCCACTCGCCTGATCTGATGTCAATACTCTTGCCGCCACCTGGGACTTCTTGTACTCCTCGGAACGGTCAGGTCATGGTGTGGCAACTGTTATGGACTACCAAGAGCAATAGCAACACAGCAGCAGCAGTCACTTTATCATTCCTTGTCATTTTATCTCATCACCTCATACACCTGGCATTCGTTTTCCAACTCAGCAAGCCAGGATCATTGGCCTTGGATTTCACGAGCTTCCATTGAATTGGCACATGTGGCCATGTTTGGCCAATTTTTGGGATTTCAAAACTCACAAACAGCTGTTTGATGGGCCAAACATGTAAAATCACCCTGTGAAATCTGCGGAAATGTCCCAGTTTCCGCGGCCAGTTTGAAGGACAAGAGCATGAAGAAGGTCAGGATCATTCCTCCGAGGCTGTTGAGATTGGACCATTGGCTTGAGACATCGACCAATTTGCGGGGGTCAACTGCGAACTGGTCCTGGCAAGCTTGGGTCAATGCTGCAGTTGTACATGTGGAACCTCGGCAACCGTACCATTTGCGGCAAAATGCGGCAAAGAATGTGGCTACACCGACCCTATGACCCTGAGAAAAGAGTATCAAAAATCAAATGCTACTATAATTTATGACATGTTTGTTTTTTTTTCCCTCTAATATATATATATATAACACATATGTTTTACTATAATCATATAGAGTGTATAAAACTATATAACATGCAAAAACAAAATTAGATATGTAAGATACTATAACATGGTATAACCTTCCCAAGTCAGATTTCAGCAACCGTCTATCCCTACTGTGTTTTGGCGCAGCCTGATGTAGATATGGCTGGCTGAACACGAGTCCTGTGGGAGGCTGACACCAATTCCCCCCGCTTCTTGATCTTCTTGCTTTGCTTGTATGCATGTCATGTCATAGATCATATGGATTATAGATCACCGCAACTGCTCATCCATCCTACACTTTCTGCGCGACTCTTCTTCAAAAGCTTCTCAAATGCTTCTCAGTATGGCAGCACCAGAACCCAGTGCCATCAGTGACAGGCAACGCGTAGCAAACACAAAGGATACTGCTCAGCAGGTTCAATACCTCTTGGAGTTTCTGGTCCGGGGCCGAAAAGTGGCCCCCGCTTGACGGTGGAAGTGGCCCCGCAAATGTTCTGGTGGAATCATGAAGGTCATATAAAATCCACCATTTTGGCTCGGAATAACTCCCTCAGAATCAGACTATCATGCGGCACATGCGTTTGGAAAACTCTTGGTAGCTCCTTGGCTAATACGGATACCGCTCCTGACCCTCTACACACCGAGTGAAATCGTCTCAGAGGTCACCCTGGAGCAAACCCTGGGGCACGGTGTCGCGATTCCTCTTGCAGGACTTCAAATGGATCAAGTCGACCTGAGAGGTTGCGCTGCAAGACGCCGACCTCACCTGGACCCTGGCTTTCCTGATTTTTTTATTTTTTTAATATGGTTCTGTGGGTGATATCTACCAGGTATGCATGGTCCATGGGAGGCACCTGAAATGCAGCTGGTCGAATTGGGGCTTGCCATAGTTGCATGGTCTGGTGATGTTCACAGCCCCGAGCACATTCCCGAAGAATGTCCGACAGGACCTGAATTAAACTGGGCTCCAAAATCATTGGGGCCTGAAACTTCCAGCTTCCACCTTGTACTTTGCTCAGGGTTGCTCCAAATACCCCAATATAAGAAGGGTGGAAATTCGCCAAATAAGTCAATTTCCCCTTGCCAGTTGCTATAATTCACTATTGGTTGGAGTAACCCTGTTACTGAGGTCATTAACGCATTAACATCCCATAAAATCCCACTGACATATTCCAATCACAACCACATTGAACCCCCATGGGATCCATTTTATAACTTCCACCCCTTGCCAGTCATTGGCCCAGCTGCATTGGGATGGCTGGCAAAACGTCTTTCCAGTTCCGCACTCACCGTCTTGCCTGCCCAACGGCTGGGGGGTGGGGGATGGGTGAAGGGAGAACTTATATAGGAAACCTTGGCTCTTTTTAACTCTTCGGATCTGCAAAAGGGTTTCCTGTAAATGCTCTCCTCATTGAATTTTGGAGAGTTTGGATAGTTTGGGTTTGTTTCAAGCCTCCTCCAATTCCAATTTTCAGTGGATAAGTTGGATTAAGCTTCCCATTTGGGTTCAGAAAAAAAACATGTGACCCCCTGAGATCTCAGAAGGTTGACCTCATGGCCGGCGATCACATGTTTTTTTTTCATTTCTTTGCATGTCAAACGCCCTGATTCGCAATTATACATTAAATATATTGACGTTATATCTCCACACACACACAGGCAAACACACACACACACATATATATATATATATATATATACATGTATATATATATATATATATATGTGTGTGTTGAAAAATATATGATTACATATATTTATATACACAAGATGCACAAATAAATCATGCACATGGAATCGAAGGAGAATTTGTCATTGGTTATTCTGGTCCTGGCCAATTTAGGCTTGTGTGCGCCTAGAGATTCCTAAGATACCCTTTGGCAATCAAACATGGCAATGGGGCATTCCCATCAAAAATGGAGGTTCTATGGGAAAATAATCCAATCAAATCGGTCTTTTTTCCATTGCCATGTTGGAGTTTGATCACCGGAGGATAAACAAAAACGCCAACTCAACCACCTGCAACGCCCGCCAAACTCTTGAAGGGCTGCGCCTGAGAAAACTGAAGGTGACACATGGTGACACGGTGACAGTAAAATCACACTCCACCAACTGAGGATGAGTGATGAGACGCACAGTATATAGACACCATACAATGTTAATAAGTTACAACGACTTCACTGCGACTTCACTGCAATGATGATTAGATATGGTTAGTAGGGGTAGGTCTTCCAAAATGACGTTAAATCAGGTTGGTGAAGTGTCATCATAATGTATGTCAATATTGCAATTAAATCTGAATCCACTTCATGCCTGGCTAAATGGACCATCACGTGCAAACAACAGGAGCCTTTGACTGGCCAACTCCACAACCGGTTTTTCGAATCCAGGGACCGTTGAGGTTTTAATCAGGAAAAACAAATATGTTCATCGTTCAACAAGTAGTTTATATAACTACTATATAACTCATATACAAAGCTTGGGTGGGCACTAAAAATATTCAACACGAGCCATGGGATTTGACAATCTGGGTCCCTTTGGTCATCGCCAAGCCACAAGTCCGGACAGCAGGAGGTACCACGGCAAGGGGCAAACCTCTCTGGATCATCAGGATCACAGGACCATGAAAATTGACCGCGGGGCCCCGGGTGAAATATTGCAGCAAACACACCAGGAAAATGGATGACATGCGCAATGCGCAAAACAAGTTCCTTCCGGAAATCAAAATCATTCAAAATCAACGAACGTGATTAGTACCCCTGATGGGTTCGAGGCCTCAGAAGCAAGGATTCAAGGCTTCGAGGTTCAGAAAATCAATCCAGCATAATCCAGCCAGGGTCTTCCAGCCAGTCAGTGCCAACATCATCCCTGTGATCATCACACTTCGTACCTAGATGTTTGATTATTAGCTTGGTAAATCACAAACAGAGAGAACCATGGCGAGCTGTTGCCCTTGCAGCAAATGTCAACATATAGCCACCACTGAATTTGCACCATGCTGACACATTTCTCAGTGCTAATTTCCCATCAAGCTTCCCCTATCACCAACCTCGAAAAAAACACAGATTTGTTGCCATGGGTAATTACTCCAGGATGCCATTCAATAAACAGCTGCAAATATGAGTAAATATGACTTAATCCTGCCAAGACATGACATTTCATGATGGGTGCCCATATGTTTCGCTTTCTTTTGGGGCGTCCTGACGCCCTGTCCGAACAACAACATCCACGTCACCTGGGTTCCCCCTACCAAGCAACCATTATATATATAATATTATATAATATGACTGGTGGTGATGTTCCTGCCATTCACCAAAGTTTACCCAGTTTATGCTAAACAACTAAATAGAAATGGATAGACTGAGGTAATGTCAAGTTAGGATTTATAATCCCCGCGGTATTAATCAACCCCCTCCCCTCTGCCCATTTTTTTGTAATTTAAAAACAGGTGGTCCCCCAGGATTAATAAACCGTTTGGCTGGGACATGATTAATCAACCCCCTGTGCTGAAATCATTTTGTTAATCCACAATTATTGATAAAATTCATCACATGCACGCATGCACAAACGCGAAGTGTGATGGACTTCAATCCAATGGAATCTTATGGGTTCCATGAAATTTTAAGACTTAAATCTTATCAAATCCAATGGTTTTAAGAGTCAAATCTTATCAAAACCACTGGAATCTTATGGGTTCCATGAGGTATCAACTATCAAATCTAATCATATCCAAAATTTTATGGTTCAGGGGCCGTTTATGGTGTTTATATGTGTTTATTTAGGGTGGATACAGGAAAGACCTTACGGTAGGTACCTAGCTACCTTGTGGGGGGGGGGTGCCGGGCCTGAGCCACGACGATGGTCCCCGTGGCAAAGGCGTTAAGGAAGAAGCTGAGGCACAACCACCTGTCCCAGGGTCCGGGCCCCAAGGGCAAGCGCCCCTTGGGATTGAAACAACTTGACATTGTTCATAAGGAGATATCACTGATATATAACTTTGATATATAACTTAGCATGATGTAAGTCCAATATAACTGAATTGATCCAATCTTTAGTATAGTTTGCCATCCCTTGAACATATACCTATCTAACATTACATCCCATTGAATCCTTGTTCTGGATGCGAAAAAAATCACCGTGTAATTTGACCATGGCATATATCTCTGAAAAAACGAGACTTGACAAATCTTGACAATGTAACACGACTATCATATATCATGAATTATTATGATTTACTATGATTTACTATGATTTATTATGATTTACTATGATAACATTATGATTTACTATGGTAAAATTATGATATTTCTATATATTTCTTATGACCGTCAAAAACGACCATCCAACAGCTTCATCGAACACATCACTATTCGGCGAACATCGGCTACCTATGATCGTAGTGCTTGGCGAACATCGGCAACCCACCTAAGGAAACCGGGGGTTTCCAGTGAAGCAAAGAGGACCAGCACATGCACACCAAGGCAAAGTTCTATACATGTTAAAACATGTTCAAACAATGATAGAAAATGATCGAAGCTATTGAAACGGGATGTAGTAAGAGGGCCTGGATGGGACTCCTAGATTCTGCAAGAAGAAGTGCTGAACTTAGCGACTCAAACTAGAATGAGGCTCAAGCTATCCCATCACAGGACCTGTTCCCAAACCTGCTACAATTATAAATCCCCTTTATGCTGGTTGGCTGATAGGGATCACTATGATGAACTACGTACAGCATTACAGTAAGGTCTTCATCAAACCAGCCCCGCGCATCTAAAAGCAAATGCCTGAAACCGAGAGTTCTCCATTTGGCGTTCATTTTCATTCAAGCTAGGGGGAGGTGCACCCCCCCCCCCCCAACCCTTGCTCCAAGCCCGCTCAAGCTAGAAGTGGCTGCACCACCCCCCCCCTCCAGCCTTGCTAGTATCATCTTCCTGCACAACGCACCATCCCCTACCTCAAAGCCTAAATA